>Ga0182735_1000655_pt1 | contig 26430 bp, 36 predicted proteins | sample eDN5th30CKraftMG_FD_128524 | JGI IMG/M metagenome (GOLD analysis project Ga0182735, IMG submission 128524) | Enriched Miracle-Growth compost microbial communities from Emeryville, California, USA - eDNA 5th pass 30_C Kraft MG (version 2) (version 2) ...
ATACCTTGATCTGATACATTGCTGCCCTCCTGTTTCCATCAGGATAGCGCATCTGTCTAAATATGCGACCAACAATCAGCCCCGCCATTGAGCGGGGTTTTTCATTTGGAGTGCTCAGATGGCATCATGTGATCTCAGACTATCCATTGACACGAATGGATTGCATGAAGTGTTATCTTCGCTTTCCGATATTTCGGATCGATTTCCCGAATTTCGCGATGGCCTCCTCGGCCTTCTCAATTCCGGCGAAGAACTTTTCTCTATTGATGATGAAATCAGAACCGCACCCAGGACAGGTGACATTGTCGTTGGATTTAAGCCAGCCGATAGTCTGCTCGATCTGATTTCCACATTTAGGGCAAGTCACCCCGATTGTCTGGTTTTCAAACATGATAAGCCTCCCGCTGACAATTCAGCACAGTCAGAGCGCAAATTTCAATAGTCTTCATAGGGAGCGACACTCCTTTCACTAGCCCACCGGGCGGCTAGACCATGGCTTTCACTCGCGGGTGTAGAACTCAACACTGGTCGCTCCGGGGAGAAATCTCTGCATATAGCGGTGTGAAGTGGGCAGGCCCGGAAACGTTCATCAACCAAGGAGAAGATCATGCCGAGCAAGAGCGTAAACGTCGCAACTGTTGGTTACGACGTTAGGCCGTCTGAGAACGGTGGCTTCGTCGTGTTCCGTGGCGACAATGAAGAAAGCCCATACCGTGCCACCTCCGGCTTCTATGCATTCTCGAATAGTGCCGACCTGTTGGCATTCTTGCAGCAGCAGCACGGCGCGCTGACCGAATAGGAAGGCTAGCGATGCCCAAGCCCATCCAGTTCATGCAAGCCACATGGCAGGACATCGTAGGATCAAGGCATCTCCATCTCGCAGCAGTCATGCGCGGTAACATGGACATAGCCGATGAAATCCGAGACCAGATGCATGCAAGCCTAGACGCCTACCTGGATCACCAGACCGAGGCAGCAGTAGCAGCAGAGCTTAAGGCGAAGGGGTAGAGATGAACGCTTTCGAATTCATGTGGTTCAGCGTCGGTATCGCTGTGGGTTCCATCCTTGCCACCGTATCGTTTCGGCTGTTCATGATGACGCATTGCTGAGGGATAGAGACATGGCTGAAGAACATCAAATCAAGTTCCTCGGAAACCTTTCAAGGTTGGATGCTCGACCCGGTGACAAGTTCGTGTTGATGACCGAGGGCGATGTACCTCACGATATGGCTATGCGCATCACCGAGGAGTGGAAGCGCTTCATGGGGCCAGATGCTCCAAAGCTCATGATCCTGTCAGACGGTATCAAAATCGGTGTCGTGAATGGCTAAGATCAAAACCCTCAAGCCTCTCGTATCCACGATGAAGCCAAGGCTGGGATATGCCAAAGGGAATGAGAGAGAGCGGGACAGACTGCGGTATAAAGTCCAGCCATGGCGCAAACTGTATGCGACAACGGCATGGCGAGCGCTGCGGTGGAAAGTTCTGACCCGCGATTTATTCACCTGTCAGATGTGCGGTGTTTTGGAGAGTGACACGTCCAAGCTGGTTGGGGATCACAAGACCCCGCATCGTGGCGATAAGACACTGTTCTTCGATGAAGGCAACGTCTGGACGCTTTGCAAGACATGCCACGACACAGTGAAGCAACGTGAGGAGAAGCGCGGCTACGGCTTTGAGTAGAGGCGGCAGTATGCTAGAAATAGCGAACCGCCGAGATGCTACCAACATGCTCGACGGTTCTAACCAGTAACGATCATGGAAGGATCGCTATGGCTTCGACCTATCTAGTCGAGTGCGTTGTCTGTGGCAACACGGCAGAGACCAAGCAGCCCGCAAAATACTGTAGCCAAGAGTGCCGGAACAAACGGCCACGGCCAAATCGTAAGCACAGCAACAGCGGCAAGCACAGCTTCAAGGAAAAGACGTGTAAGGCGTGTTCGTCAGTCTTCATCGCAAGAGGAGATAATGACCGCATATTCTGCTCTGACGCCTGCAATGCAGACTGGCGCAGGATCACATCAAAGCCGCCGTCATTCCGCATACTCATGCGTAAGCCAGTTGTGAGGCCTGCTCCCTCACTGGAGTGTGTAAGCTGTGGCGGCGCGCGTACACCAAAGCCGTATGACCGCAAGATGTGCGACGAATGCAGAGAGGCTAATCGGCTCCAGACCAAGGAGCGAGCGAAGCAGGCATTCAAGGCATCAGGACGTAAGGCTGCCGAGCGCAAGGCAAGGAAGCTTCGCCTTCGTGGCGTGGCTATGGAGAGTGTCAATCCTCTCACGGTGCTGGAGCGTGACAAGTGGACCTGCCAGCTATGCGGAGTGAAGACACCGAAGAGGCTGCGCGGAACCTACGATGATCGAGCGCCAGAAGTGGACCACATCATTCCGATAGCGCAAGGCGGCGAGCATTCGTATCGCAATACACAATGCGCATGTCGAAAGTGCAACCTGATGAAGTCAGGCACGGCAATGGGGCAGATGAGGCTATTCGGATAGGCAGAACCCGCGAGGATCGAAAGGCATCGACCGAGGGTCCGTGAAACATCGACCGTGAAACATTCCGATCGGACGAGGTGTGACAAAAATGTCACCATCGAAGGGGTGTGACCGAAAAGCAACACCTCAAGGGGGGCGGGGGTCGAAGTCCAAGACCCCTTTGGCCTCCACTCCCGCGCCCCCCACACGCGCAGATTTTTTCCCGCTTAACAAAGGCTGTTAATCGATGGCGTTAACTGAACAGAAGCGCCGGTACGCCGAAGCGCGTATGTCAGGCGCGTCGAAAAAAGAGGCTGCAATAGCGGCTGGATGCCCAGAAAAGACGGCTTCACAGGCTGCTTCGAGATATGAGAAAGACCCGGATGTTTTAGCGGCAATAGGGCGCACACAGGTTGTAAAAGCGGCTGTTAAGCACGAACCACCGGCAGGCGAACCGAACCCGTACATACCGGCTCAGGCCAGTGATCCCCTCAAGTTCTTCGAGCAGATGATGAATGACCCGGTAGCGGACCCGAAATTGAGGCTTGACGCTGCGAAAGCGCTGGCAAGCTTCACGGTAGCAAAGCCGGGTGAAGGGGGGAAGAAAGAACAGCGTCAGGAAAAGGCAGAGAAGGCTATGAATAGTGGCCGGTTTGCGCCGCGCTCCCGCCCTAATCTGAAAGTCGTCTGATGGTTGAATGGACAACACGATGCCCAGATTGGGAAAAGCGGATTATCAATCGTCAATCGCTGATCCCTTTCGCCCCGCTATTCCCAGATGAGGCGGCTTACGCGCTGGAGAAGTTCAAGGCGCTTAGAGTGCCTGACCTACCAGGGAAGCCGACATTTGGCGAATGCTGCGAACAGTGGGTATTTGATTTTGTGGCTTCGATCTTTGGAGCGAATGACCCGGAAACAGGGCAGCAGAAGATTGCCGAATATCTTTTGCTCATTGCTAAAAAGAATACGAAATCGACCATTGCTGCCGGTATCATGTTGACGGCGCTGCTTATCGGATGGCGTGAGGAAGAAGAAATCCTCATTCTCGCCCCGACGCTTGAGGTGGCGAATAACAGCTTCAAGCCTGCTGCCGGTATGGTGCGGGCTGATGACGAGTTGGCTGATTTGCTGCATGTCCAAGAGCATACCCGCACGATTACGCATCGGGTGAATAGATCAGCGCTCAAGGTTGTCGCGGCTGAAACAGATACGGTCTCCGGTAAGAAATCGGGCCGCATCCTGATCGATGAGCTTTGGGTGTTTGGCAAAAAGCCGAAGTCAGACGCCATGTTGCGCGAAGCAATGGGCGGCATGGTATCGCGTCCAGAAGGTTTTGTGATCTATCTGACCACGCAGAGCGACGAACCTCCCGCTGGCGTTTTCAAGGCGAAGCTCGACTATGCCCGCGATGTGAGAGATGGCAAGATTGAGGACAACAAGTTTCTGCCGGTCCTGTATGAGTTCCCAAAGTCGATGATCGACAGCGGCGAATTTATGAAGTCGGAAAACTTCTACGTCACCAACCCAAATTTAGGTCTTTCGGTTTCATCTGACTGGATTGATCGAGAACTGACAAAGGAACTGGCAAGCGGTCCTGAAACGAGAAATGTGTTTCTTGCCAAGCATTTGAATGTGGAGATTGGCTCAAATCTGCGCGCAAATCGCTGGCCGGGTGCCGAGTTCTGGGCTGAGCGCACTGACAAGACGATAACCAGTCTCGACGCTCTTCTGGATCGGTGCGAGGTATGCGTTGTCGGCATCGACGGCGGCGGTCTGGACGACTTGTTCGGGATGACAATAGTCGGACGTGAGAAAGGCTCGTGGAACTGGCTCTCATGGTCACATGCATGGTGCCACACAAGCGTTCTTGAACGTCGGAAGTCCATTGCATCCCTGCTTCGTGATTTCCAGCGAGCAGGGGAATTGACGATTGTCGATGATGCGTTGGATGACATCTCGGACATAATTGGCAAGATCGATTACGTGAAAGAGCGGGGCTTGCTCGCTTCTGTGGCCGTGGACCCGGCGGGACTTGGCGACATGATCGAAGCTCTGGATGAAATCGGCGTATCGCAGGAAAACGGCAATCTGGAAGGCGTAGCGCAGGGATGGCGGATGATGACTGCAATCAAGTCGTCGGAACGCCGCCTTGTGAACGGTACGCTGAAACATGCGCCGTCATCATTGATGGACTGGTGTGTGGGAAATCTCAAGATTGAGCCAACGGCGACCGGGATCAAAGCAACCAAGCAAAACGCTGGTGATGCGAAGATTGACCCGGTGATGGCGCTATTCGACGCGGTGACGGTGATGAGCCGGAACCCGGAAGTGAAGCGCGAGAAAACCTATCAGATGATGTTCGTCTGATTTCACTGACAATTTGGAAGATGGAGGTCCGTCATGGAAATGACGCGGCGCGCTTACTCGTGCATCGAAGTCAAAGCGGTGAACGAAGAACGGCGCATCATTCGTGGTGTGGCGACCAGCCCGGCGGTTGATCGTGTGGGCGATATAGTTGACCCGATGGGCGTCAAGTTCCAGAACCCGCTCCCACTGCTCTGGCAGCACAAGCATGACAAGCCCATTGGCACGGTGAAGTTCGATGCACCGACCGAGAAGGGCATCAACTTCGAGGCAGAATTGCCGGTTGTGTCAGAAGCCGGAACGCTTCGGGATCGGATCGAAGAGGCATGGCAGAGCATCAAGCTTGGCTTGGTGCGCGCCGTGTCCATCGGCTTCCGTCCCATCGAATACAGTTTCATGGAGGAAGGCGGCATTCGCTTCATCGAAAGTGAAGTGTTTGAGCTTTCCGCCGTGACTATCCCGGCCAACGAACAGGCCGTGATTTCCAGCGTTGGCAAGAGCCTTGATGCTGATGCCATCGCCCACATCAAGAAATTCGAATTTCCGACCGAGGAAAAGCAGGCTCCTGCCCAGGTGGGCAAGAAGGTGCATGTAGCTCGCTTGGCGGCGGCGACCCATGAGCGGGTGCCATTCACCATCAACAAAATCAATCGTTAATGGAGGTAGCAATGGCTACTTACGCTGAACAGATCGCCGCCTACGAAAACAAGCGAGCGGCAAACCTCAAGGCCATGGAAGACATCATGTCCAAGTCGGCAGAAAAGGGCGAAACGCTCGATGCTGCACAGCAGGAAGAGTTCGACGGTCTTCAGGCAGACAATGACGCTATCGACAGCCACCTGAAGCGCCTGCGCACTTTGGAAAAGGCTGCGGCTGAAAAGGCGGTGCCTGTTGCCGGTGGCCGTGAAGGTGATGGAGCACAGGCTCGTGCCGGTGTGGTCGTTGTCCCTCGCGCTGAAAAGCTCGACAAGGGCATCGCATTCGCCCGTATCGCCAAGGTGAAGGCGCTCGCCAAGCTCGACGGTGAGAGCGTCCGCACGGTGGCAAAAGAGCTTTACGGCGAAACCTCGTCCGTTTTCGGCTTCTTTGCCAAGGCAGCCGTACCGGCGGCAACCACCACTCATGCAACCTGGGCCGGTCCCTTGGTTGGTGACGAAACGTCGGCATTCGCTGACTTCGTGGAATATCTTCGCCCCCAGACCATCCTTGGCCGCTTCGGTGCGAACGGCATTCCGTCGCTTCGCCGTGTGCCGTTCCGCGTCCCGCTGATCGGCCAGACTTCCGGCGGTGAGGGCTATTGGGTAGGTGAAGGCAAGGCCAAGCCACTGACCAAGTTTGACTTCGAGCGCAAGACGCTTGAGCCGCTCAAGGTCGCAAATATCGCTGTTGCCACGGAAGAGGTGCTCCGCGATAGCTCGCCTTCGGCTGAAGCGATCATCCGCGACCAGCTTGTTGCGGCTCTCCGCGCTCGTCTCGATACGGACTTCATCAACCCGGCCAAGGCTGCGGTTGCTGGTACGTCTCCGGCTTCGATCACGAATGGCGTTACCGCTATTCCTTCGGCTGGCGGCACGGCTGACGATGTTCGCTCCGATATCCAGAAGCTGTTCGGTGCCTTCATTGCTGCGAACAATGCTCCTACCTCCGGCGTCTGGATCATGTCGGCAACTGTGGCTCTGGCCCTGTCGCTGATGCAGAACCCGCTTGGTCAGGCTGAGTTCCCAGGTATCAGCATGAACGGCGGCACTCTGTTCGGCCTTCCGGTTATCGTTTCGGAATATGTTCCGGTCGTGACTGGTTCGACTGATCCGGCTGATGACGGCGCTTATGTCGTTCTCGTCAATGCTTCCGATATCTACTTCGCTGATGACGGCGATGTGGCTGTCGATCTGAGCCGTGAAGCATCGCTGGAAATGGCCGACAACCCGGCCCACAACTCCGGTACGCCGACCCCGGCACAGCTTGTTTCCATGTTCCAGACGAACAGCGTGGCCTTCCGCGCCGAACGTACCCTGAACTGGATGGCTCGCCGTGCGAATGCGGTTCAGGTGCTCTCCGCTGTCAAGTGGGGCCAGTAACCCAATAGGGTGGGGCGCATCACGCGCCCTGCCTACTCTTCCATGGAGATCACCATGAAGCACCTTTCCTATTTCGACAGAGCGATGAAATCCCCGGATCGCCGGTATCTGCGCATCTTCGAAAAGATGGGCTATCGGGAAGAACCTAAGCCAATCGAAGAGCCAGCGCCGAAGCCAAAGGCAAAGCGAAAGGCGGACAATCATCAGGACGATGACGAATGATCGGCTTCATCGGTGCAACAGAGTTCATTCAATTCATCGGTGATGGCGGCGGTGGGACAATCGACCCTGCGTTTCTCGTCACTGTGAACGGTGAAACTGTGACGAACAGCGGCGCACCGGTCACGTATGGAACGGACATAGACCCCGCCTTGCTGGTGCTGAACGATGGTTCTGTCGTCACGAATAGCGGTGCGATTGTTCTGAACGGAGCATAAGAAATGGCTGAATTATCTACGCTCGGATCGGTCATCAAGACCGCTTACGAAGGTGAGGCGAACACAAATGCCTACACCGATGCTGAAAAGACGAAGCTGGCAGGTGTCGCGGCTGGTGCTACTGCGCTGACAATCGGCACCACTGCGACAACGGCTAAGGCTGGGAATTATCAACCGACTTGGGCGCAGGTAACGGGCAAGCCGGTGGGTGTTGCTGTTCCAGATGCTGCCGAAGGCACGGAAGTTGCCACGATCAACGCACTCCTAGCCAGCCTTCGCACTGCCGGTTTTATCGCCACCTAAAAGGGGCCAACGATGAAGATTTTTGGCTGGGAAATTGGCCGCGCAAAGTCGCTTTCGCAGCCTACCGCAAACCGTGGCGGGTGGTTGCCTGTCATACGGGAGAGTTTCAGCGGCGCTTGGCAACAGAATGTCGAGATCAATCGCGATCTTGCTCTGACCTATTTTGCCGTGTTTTCGTGCATGACGCTGATTGCCAGCGACATTTCCAAGCTTCGCGTCAAGCTTATGCAGCGCGGGGAGGGCGGCATCTGGCAGGAAACATCCAACCCTGCATACGATCCGGTTCTGCGCAAGCCCAACTCGATCCAGACCCGCATTCAGTTCTTCGAGAACTGGCTGCTGTCGAAGCTGTCGAATGGCAATGCTTACGTTCTGAAGCGGCGCGACGGTCGTGGAGTGGTAACGGCGCTCTATGTGCTTGACCCGCAGCGTGTTCAGCCCTTGGTGTCCGAAAGCGGAGATGTTTTCTATCGTCTTTCAACCGACAATATCAGCGGCATTGAACAGGATGTGATCGTACCGGCGCGTGAGATTATTCACGACCGCTATAACTGTCTGTTTCACCCGCTCATTGGTCTTTCGCCACTTACGGCGGCTGGCCTTGCAGCGATGCAGGGTATCACCATCCAGAGCGACAGTGCGAACTTCTTTGCCAACAAGGGCGTTCCTTCCGGCATCCTGACTGCACCCGGCGAAATATCACAGCCGACAGCGGATCGTCTGAAGGAAGAATGGAATAAAAACTATTCCGGCAAGAATGCTGGCAAGGTCGCCGTTCTGGGCGACGGGCTTGACTTCAAGAACATGGCTTTCAGCGCCACCGATAGCCAGCTTATCGAGCAGTTGAAGTGGACCGCCGAAATGGTCTGCTCGACCTTCCACGTACCGCCTTACAAGATCGGTATTGGTCAGATGCCGACCTACAACAACATCCAGGCGCTGAACATCGAGTACTATTCTCAGGGCCTTCAGAAGCTCATCGAGGATGCTGAAATCTGCCTTGATGAAGGTCTTGGCATGAAAGACGGCATCGGCACGGAGTTCGATCTGGATGGCCTGTGGCGGATGGACAGCAAGACCCAGATGGAAGTTCTGGAACAGGCGAAAAGCGTTATGACGCTGGACGAACGCCGCAGACGCATTGATTTGCCGAAGATGAAGACCGGCGGCGATACCGTCTATCTCCAGCAGCAGGACCATTCTCTGGAAGCAATCGCAGCCCGCGACAAGCAACTGATCGAGCAAGCGGACAATCCTCCGCCGCCTGATGCATCCAACGGGCAAGAGATGAAGTCCATATCAGTCGAAACCGGCTTCTTTAGGAGACTAGCAAATGGATGAGTGGGAAAAGCGCGGTGAACGTATGGCTTCCGCTATGCTTGCCCATATCGATAAGTCTCTGAAGCCCATTCTGTCCCGCCTTGATGACTTGGAACAGCAACTTAAGAGCCTGCCGACACCGAAAGATGGCAAGGACGCAGACCCAGAAACGGTTGCCGACATCGTGAAAGGTCAGGTTCAATCCGATCTTGCCGAAATTCGGGCCACAATCGAGGCGTGGAGCGCTCCAGAGCCTGACCGTGAGGTTATACGCGGCATGGTCGAAACGGCTGTCAGTGAGGCGATTTCAGCCATACCAGTACCGAAGGATGGCAAAGACGGACGTGACGGCGTTGACGGTAAAGACGGCCTGCCTGGTGAGCGCGGTGAAAAAGGCGAATGCGGGGTTGGCGTTGCAGGTGCATTTATCGAACGCGACGGTAGTCTTGCAGTCACCCTGTCAAACGGTGAGGTGAAAAACCTTGGCCCTGTTTGTGGCAAGGATGGCGCTCCGGGGCAGGATGGCAAGGACGGCATCGGGTTCGATGATCTTGATCTTGTCGAGGAACCATCAGGCCTGTTCCTGAAATTCATCAAGGGCGATGCCGTCAAATCGTTCCCGCTGCCGGTAGTCATAGATCGCGGTGTATTCCGAGACGGACAGACCTATCACAAGGGCAGCGGCGTCACCTGGGGCGGTCGATACTGGATTGCGCAGGAAACCACGTCAGACAAGCCAGACGGCGGGAAAAGCTGGCGTCTCGCCGTTAACAAGGGCCGGGACGGCAAGGACGCGAAGAAGGCAGGTGAGTAATGGCCGATCTGGTTTCGCTCCAAGAGGTCAAGAATGGCCTTCGCATCGATACTGACGATGACGACGCACACCTGAACTTGCTGATTTCTGCCGCTTCAGGTCGCGTCAAAGCCTATCTGGATGTGCGGGCCGATGAAGTCATTGACGAGAACGGTGCGACCACTGATGCGCGTGTGAAAACCGCTGCGATCATGCTGGTTGGCTACTACTACCGCAATCCAGACCAAGACCCGGATAAGGATTTCTCGGTGGGTATGTTGCCGAAGCCGGTTTCGTCCATGCTGTACCAACTCCGCGACCCGATTGCGAGGTAGGCCATGGCAGACAACCGCTCCGCAGGGAGCCTTTATTACAAGGTGGCGCTGCTGAAACGCGAAGACGTTGACGACGGCATGGGCAACACGGTCGGCCAAGAATGGGTCGAGCAGTTCCAAACCCGCGCCGAGTTCATCCACCTTCGCGGGTCCGAAGCCGTCATGGCTGGCCGCCTTCAAGGCAAGCACACACAGGTCATCCGTGTCCGCAACTCGTCCAACACGCGCCTTATATCCACGGACTGGATGCTTCGGGATATTCGCACCGGAAAATCGTTCAATATCAGAGATATAGAGCACGAAGTTAACCGCCAGTTCATCGCGCTCACGTGCGAAAGCGGCGTAGCTACGGGGTGATGTCATGGTGGAGGGGCTTGATCGTCTTAAGCGCAAGTTGACCAAGACAATCCCGACCGCTGTTGTTGATGCTACCGTCAAGGCGATGGAGCAAGGTGCGGATGAAGTTGTCTCAATGATGCGGCGGCTTGTTCCGAAAGATACTGGCAAGCTTGCGGCTACAATTAATTGGACGTGGGGTGAAGCTCCTGAAGGGTCACTGACACTGGGACGGTCCAAAACCGCTGCAAACGGATTACGCATCACGATTTATGCCGGCGATATGTCAACGATGGTTGGTGAGCGAAGTCAGTTCCAGCTTGCAAGATTGCAGGAGTTCGGAACCCAGCACATGCAAGCCAACCCATACTTTTTCCCGTCATGGCGCGCATCGCGTAAGCGAGTGAAGGGACGGATAACGAGACAGATGCGAAAAGCAATCAAGGATGGCTCGAAGTGAATATCTCAGAAGAGCTTCAGCGGTATCTCTACGCTAAATTGCGCACGGTTCCAGAAGTAACAACCTTGGCTAGCGGACGTGTTTATGACCGTGTGCCAGAAGATAAGTCGTTCCCGTACATCAGTTTTGGACCGTCTGACATTGTTGACGATAGTGCGGAATGTATCGAGGCGGAAACTCATACCATCCAGCTCGACGCATGGTCGCGAGCCGTGGGTAAGGGTGAATGTAAGAACCTGGTTGACGGCATCAAGAAAGCGCTCCAGCGCGACACGCCTGAGCTTTCGGACAATGCAATCGTGGAAATGACCGTGCCGTTTACGAGGATCGTCACGGACCCTGACGGACTAACCACACACGGCATAATCCAGGTGGAAATAAGAGTGGAGATCGCGTGATGGCATGGGCAATCTTTAAGGTTGAGTGCAACTGGTCTCGTCCAAAAAGTCGGTTCTCGTTCAATGCGAAGGCGTCACCGGAACCACAAGAACGCCCGCAAGATTTCATTGATTTTTGCGTATCGAAGGGATGGGCAGAGCGCGTCCAAAGCCCTTCACGCGACCAGAAACGCGCCCTGAAGGGCCGTAACCGGGCGAAATAAGCCCATTCACCTGAAACCGGGCCTCAAGCCCTTTTAAGGCTGGCAATTGCTGGCCCGTTTTCGCATGGAGAAAGCACATGGCTACCAAGCCGACTACCGCCGCATTCCCTGATTTCATCCTTGAAGTCGAAACCGATACGCCGGGAACGTTTACCAAGATTTGCGGCATCACTCAGCGCGGCATCAATCGCCAGCACAACATGCAGACCACTGAAGTCCCGCAGGACTGCGACGACGAAAGCCTGCCGAGCGCGGTCGAACGCGCAATCCAGTCGTCTGAAGTGACGATTTCTGGGTCTGGCGTCTGGGCATCTCAGAGCCACGAAATGATGTTGGACTGGTGGTACCTGGGCCAGACCAAAAACATCCGTATCAAGCACGTGAAAGCGGCTGTTGGAGACACGGAATACGAAACCGGTCCAGCAATCCTCGTCAACCTCAACAATGCTGTTGAGAAGGGTCAGAAGGTCAACGCCGAGATTGAAATTCAGTTTGATGGTGTTCCTGAACGTACCGCTAAGGTCACTCCATAATGGCTAAAGCGTTGACGTGGGCAGGCGGGGAGCATGATTTCGAACTCCGCCTTGAACATCTTCGTGCGCTTCAGGACAAGTGTGATGCAGGGCCAGAATGGATACTGGCCCGCCTATCAAGCAAGCAATGGATGGTTGATGACGTAATTCAGCCGATCCGCCTTGGGCTTGAAGGTGGCGGGATGGAGAAAGAAGCGGCTCGAAAACTCGTACAAAAGTTTGTCGAGGACCGGCCACTAACTCTTTCCGTTCTGACGGCGCAGGCCGTTTTGATGATGGCTTTGTATGGCGATCCGGACGATCAGCCGGGGGAGCTGGACGCGGGCGAGGGGAAGACGACCCAGACCCGCTCCCGCGTGGGAAATGGAAATTCCACCGATATTACCAGTGGGCAGGAGTAATCCACCGCGACGTTGGGAAAATGACGCTGTGGGAGTTTTCGTGCGCCATCGAAGGCCATCAAGCTTTCAATCGTGGCGATGAAAAAGCCGCGCCTGAGATAAGCAACGACACTTTGGCAGAGCTTGGAATTGAGGGCTTCTAATGGCAACGGACGTTGAACGGCTCATCGTGTCTCTTGAGGCCCGCACCAAGGCTTTCGAGAATGCCCTGAACCGGGCAAACGGAACAGCCAATAAGCGAGCGCGCCAGATTGAGAAGCGTTTTGCGGATATGAACAAAAACATATCTGCTACGTTTTCTAATTCGCTCAAGAACGCAACGGCGCTCGCGGGTGTTGGCCTAAGCGCACGTGAAGTCATTCAGTACGCCGATGCTTGGACGCAGGCAGGCAACATGATCCGGGCAGCGGCGGCTTCGGCTGGCGTTCAGGTGCGCACCCTCGAACAATTGAACGCGGGCGCTAACGATGCTCGCGTAAGCCTGACAGACTATGCCGATCTGTACGCTAGGCTCATTCGTTCCGCGTCCGGTGTTGCTAAATCTGAAGAAGAAATCGCACTCGCGACCAACCTTGTATCCAAGGCGTTCAAAGCGGGCGGCGCATCCGCGCAAGAACAGGCAGCGGGCATTCTTCAGCTTGGTCAAGCGCTCGGTTCTGGCGTCCTCCAAGGTGACGAACTTCGCTCCATTCGCGAAAATGCGCCTATCGTTGCAAAGGCAATCGCGGACGAGTTCAAGGTTTCCATCTCGGGCCTTAAGCAGCTCGGCGCAGATGGAAAGCTAACGTCGGATCGTGTTTTTCGCGCAATCATCAATGCACAGAAGGGCATAGAAGAGCAGTTTCGTGCGACTAACGCCACGATTGGCGATAGCTTCACCAAGCTTGCTAACAATCTGACGCAGTACATCGGGCAGGCAAACGAAGCCTACGGCATCACCGCAACTGTTGGCGGGATCGTGAATGCTCTTGCTGATAATATCGGCTTGGTGGCGAACTCAGCAGCCGCTGCCGCCGTTGTCCTACTGTCTCAGTATGTCCCAGCAATGGCGCGAGTTGCTGTCGCTGGCGCGGCTATGGTTGCGACAAACCCATTCCTGTTGCTTGCTGCTGGAATTGGCGCCGCCACCTTCGCGATTTCGGCTTTTGGCGACCAGATACAGCCAATTGCTGGCGAAATGGCTAATCTTCAGGATTATGCTGCTGTAGCATGGGATGCCCTGAAGCAAGGCGCTATGGATGTCGCGTCACTGGTGCGCGATGACTTTCTATCTGCGATCAACCTGATTTCCGAGGCACTGTCTGGAACGAAGGTAACTTGGGAAGATGTTTGGAACACAGCAAAAGGCGTTGCCAATAATATAATCGGGGCGATTGGCTTCCTTTATGATGCGACCGTTATCACATTCACGAAGCTTCCCGGCGCTGTAGCGGAAGCGGTTATCAACGCCATGAACTCGATGATCGCCGGGATAGAGGCCGGTCTTCAGAAGGCGTTGAACGGGATTAATGCTGTTTCAGCCGCACTGAATAAGCTGGATAGCTTCGTAGGTGTCGCGCCGACGCTGCCGGAAAACCTGACTGTTGAACTTGGTCGCTTGGATAACAAGTACGCAGGCGCGGGTAAGGAGGCTGGCGATGCTTACGGCGCGGCCCTTCAGAAAGCTGCCGAAGACCATCTTGGCAAAATTGGCGAAGCGTGGCGAGAACAGGCTAACGCTCGTGCACGTCAACGGACTGCCGATGCAAAGGACCAAGACCTTATCGCGCCAAACAGGACGGCAAACACGGCTGGGTTTGGTGGTGGTTCGGGCGCATCAGCAGACGGCGATGGAGGCAAGAAAAAGAGAGGGCGCAAGGAACGCCAGAATGAGCTTCAGCGCGAGATAGAGCAGATAAAGGAGCGGACAGCTACGCTTCAGGCCGAAACCGCAGCGCAAGCTCAGATTAACCCGCTGATTGATGATTACGATTACGCAATCACGAAGGCGAGGGCCACGCAAGAGCTTTTGAATGCGGCAAAGAAGGCTGGCATTGAGATAACGCCTGCGCTGAAAGAACAAATCAACGGACTGGCTGAAGGTTATGCTCATGCAACTGCTGAGGCTAACAAACTGGCCGAAAGTCAGGAGCAGGCGAGGGAAGCCGCTGACTTCTTCAAGAACAGTATGCTTGACGCCTTCCAGTCAATGGTTCCGACGATTGAAACCGGGAACAAGGCGCTCGATAAGTTCCTGAATACGCTTATTGAAGCCGTCATTCAGGCAACCTTGTTGGGTAAAGGGCCATTGGCCGGTTTGTTTGGCGGCGGAGGACTGTTCAAAGGTGGCGGTCTGCTTGGCGGTGCCATTATTCCCGGCATTCTTCACAGTGGCGGTGTAGCTGGCTCCGATGGGTACGGTCACGGTAGAGCAGTTTCGCCATCAGCCTTTTCCGGCGCAAAGCGCTACCACCGGGGCGGGATTGCCGGTCTACAACCAGGTGAAATACCTGCAATTTTGCAACGTGGCGAGGTTGTCCTTCCGCGCAACTCCAAGATTGGAGGCGGAAGCACGGAAACCATCAACGTCGTTCTCAGGGATGACAGTGGCCGAATGGCCCAGATAGCCGATCAGCGTATTCAGACAGCATCAGGTGCAATTGTTCAGGTTTCGGTGCAGCAAAGCGCCAAGGCTGTTCAATCGAACTTCCCGACTATGTTGGCCGATGCTCAGGCAAGGAAGATGTAATGAGCAAAGAAACCGATGGTCCTGATATTCTTGACGATAGAATACGCAAGGCGGCTGGGGCTATTGTAACCTTGCCGAATTGTCGAACTCCAAGACATCGATCAGGTTCCGAAACATGTCCCTGCCTTTGTCGGAGGTTAGCGTCTCTTTTTGCCGCCTTAATACGGCGGCGGTAATCTCTGCAAAACCTCTGTCGTGTTCTCGTATGGCGTTACAGATCGCATTCAATGCGGCTGTCATGTCGGTGATGTAGTCAGCGTCGTCTTGATGCATTGCCATGGTCTCATTTTTGAACTGCCGTCATATTGATAGATGGCGGTTAAAGTTTCGCTACGAGGGTCATCATGACAATTCTCTGGCCTCGTTCGGTTCTCAAACCGAAGCGCGACCCGTTCAATATTGCCCCGCGTACACTCGCAGGACCTTCCAGTGTATCGGGCGTGACGCAGGTTACGGCTTCGGACGCCGGTATCTGGAAGGCGACGTTCAGCGACATCATTATTCGTCGTGGATCGCCTTCCGTTCTTGCATTTCGGGCTATTGCAAATCTGCTGGAAGGTCGTTTGCGTCCGATCCTGGTTCCTCGCTGTTGCGCTTATCAACCGTTCGATCCTGACGGCAACGGCGCAGCGGATAAGGTGCCTCATTCGGATACAAGCCCGTTCAGTGACGGTGGACTGTACCGCTCCCGATCAATCGATATCCGCCTGACCAGCAACATACCGCTGCGCGGGACGACGGCGAACATATCGCTTGTTACGGCAGGCCAATTGCAGCCGGGGATGGATTTCTCCATCGGAGAGCGGATGTACCGTATTCGGACAGTTCAGATGACGGGCGAGAATACGGCGACAATCACATTCCGTCCTCCGGCCCGCGAGGCAGCGCCAGCCGGAAGCGAACTGGAGTTCGATTATCCAGTGTGCCGGATGCGATTGGCCTCCGATAGTGAAATGGACCTCGACCTTGATCTGATTTCGCAGTGGTCATTCCCGACAGTGAATTTCGTGGAAGATGTCTGATGGCTTTCTTTGATCCGACGCAACTGGCCGAGTTCGCCAAACATGAAGTTAGGCTGGATTTCCTTGTCGAGTTCCGCTTTGCGTCCGAGACAATGCGTGTCTGGAATGGGAATACGGCGCTGGAAACTGGCGGCAACCGCTATGAACCGATGTATGGCTATGGCTCGATTGACGGCATCGGCATGGCTTCGACCACTGCCGCGCAGAATGTCACGTTCCAGCTTTCAGGCTTGCCGGATGCGACACTGAACTTTCTCGCTATGGCACTTGATGCAAATGATGAGGTAGATCAGCGCATTGTCGTTATCTCGATCCAGCTTTTCGATGAGGAATGGCAGCCACTGGGCGGTCCCGCGCCGATTTGGTGGGGCTTCATGCAGCCGCCACGCATCAGCCGCACCGAAATGCAGGGTACAGAAGGGGCAATTCAGTCGATCAGCATGACGGCAGAAAACGCATTCTTCAACCGGTCACGACCTGCTTATGGCCGCTATACCGACCGAGACCAACAGCGCCGTTCACCCGGTGACAAATTCTGTCAGTTCATCGGTTCGCTGCTCTTCAAGAGCTTTAAATACCCGGATTACTGATCCCATGAACATTGCCGAGTTTGTAACTGCCGAGGCGCAAAAGCCTTTCCGGTGGGGAGAGACTGATTGTGTTTCGACCGTGGACCGCTGGATACGGTCATGCACTGGCCGCTCGCCGCTCGCTTGGGTTGATCGCGAGTATTCGGACGCTGAGGGGGCGGCATCGGTCTTGTCAGACCGTGGCGGGCTGGCTGTGCTGGTCAACCGGGCAATGCGCTCACAGGGGTTCATTAAGACCGGCCAGCCTGTGACCGGCGATGTCGGTTTGATCATCCATAACGGCAAACTGTGCATGGCGATCCATGTAGGCGATTGCTGGTTCTCGCACGATGAGCAGGGCTTCGTCGGAGCACCGCTCAATTCTGTCTGGAAGGCTTGGAGATTGTAATGGCCGTAGCTCTTTCAGGCATCATTGCATCCGTGGTTGGCGCAGGCGCGCTTGGCGCTGCCCTGCAGACAGGTCTTGCCCTCATCACGCTTGCCGCCGGTACGACGCTCGGCAGTCTGGCTATCGGGCTCGGTATTTCTTATCTGGCATCGTCGCTGTTTCGTCCAAAGCAGCCCAAGCCGGAAGATGTGCAGCAGCAGGTTCGCCAGCCTACGCCGCCCCGCATTCGCCACTATGGCCGCGTGAAAACTTCCGGTGCCTGGATATTCGCCGAAACCCAGAGCGGCGGCTTCTTCAAGGTTCTTGCCTTGGGGCAAGGCCCATTCGATGGGATTGAAGAGTATTGGCTTGACGATCAGAAGATCGATTTGCTGCCGGATGGCTCACCGACGCCGCCGAGCAAATGGCGCGAAGGAACGACGGGAAATCCGCTCTTGCGCATTCAGTCGCGCCTCGGTGCGCCTGTCGAGACGGCATACAGCGAATTGACATCGAAGTTCCCTCAGTGGACGGCTGCGCACCGTGGCGACGGAATAGCATCGTTGCTCGCCTGCCAATATGCAGTCGGTGACGAGTATTATCTAAGCCTCTTCCCGAACGGCGTGAACACGAACTATCGCGTCGTGGCCCGCACGTCACTCGTCAAAAACCCGGTCACGGGTGCAGTCGCTTGGAACGATAACGCTGCCGCAGTGATCCGGGATTACATGACCCATAAGGACGGCATGCGCCTTCCAGAAAGCCTCGTTTCAACGCCGCTTGCTCAGGCTGGTTGGGTTGCAGCGTACAACCGCGCCGCCGAAGCAATTCCTATTGCTGTTGGCGGTACTGAACCTCGCTATCGTCTCTGGGGTTCATACAGCCTTGATGAGCGTCCGGCTGACGTATTAGGCCGAATGCTGGGTTGTTGCGATGGCAGGCTGGTCCCGACGCCAGACGGTGGCCTTACGCTTGATATCGGGGCATGGTCCGAGCCAACAGTCGTACTGACCGCTGACGCGATCACCGGCTTCAGCGATGTTGGCCGTGGCCGCGACGTGATGACGACGGCCAATACCATCCGGGCAACGTTCCTCGATCCGAACCAAGACTATCAGGCATCCGATGCCGATCCTTGGGCAGACGAAGACGATGTGTCGGTACGCGGCGAAGAAGCCAGAGACGTTCAGTTCAATATGGCACCGTCACACAGCCAAGCCAGACGACTGATGAAGCTCGAATGGTTCCGAGCAAACCCGAATTGGGTAGGGACTTTCAATACGAACCTGATGGGTCTTGCTGCATTCGGTGAGCGGCTGATCCGCATTCAATACCCGCTATTCGGCATCAACAGTGTGTTTGAAGTGCTCGATTTCAAGTTCATTCTTGGTGAAGGCGGCATCCTGCAAGGTGCGACTATTCAGGTTCAATCTATGCCTCAGTCGGCATACCAGTGGGATACGTCGCAGGAAGGGACTGCGCCGGTGTCAGATGAAACAACGTCAGACGATGACTTGCCCGTACCAGACGCTCCGGACGTGACCATTATTTCCGGCCCAGCGGCAGAATTGAGTTTTCCACCCACTGGCAATCCGTTGCTTAACTACATGGTCCGCTGGAAGAAAACCGCTGATAGCGAATGGCGTGTAGCTGGGCCACTCGAAAACGACGCAGAGAGCTTTGAAACGCCTACGCTTTCCGCATTAACTGAATACGAGTTCCAACTGGCTGTCCGTACACAGAAGGGCCGTATCGGCGCTTATTCGGACAGCACAATCAAAACGACGCCCTGACCAACCCGAAACTTGAGAAATTCACACCCTGCCTTGGCGGGGAGTTTTGCTATGGAGCATCCGCATGACCGTTCGCACGATTGACGAGATTTTCCGCGATTTCGTTACCGATGGCGTTCCCGCGTCCGGCCCGTTCAATCCGCATAAGCCAGATATCCGCGACACGTTGAAGGCGCTGACCGAGGGGGGCGAGACTTTCCCCGACAATCGCGTCATTCGACTGAACAACGCGAATGAAGGCACAGAAAATAATATCGTTGTGACGGCTTCTGTCGCCATTCCAGCGGCGGCATATCAGGTGCTCTATATCCTGAATGTCACACAGGAAAACACTGGTCCGGTGACAGTATCAGGCGCGATCAATCGCGATCTGGTTACGAACATCAATCAGCCCATAGCGCCGGGTTATCTTATCCCTGGGATGGCGTTGCTCTGCATTGATACCGGAACAGAATTGCGGCTGCTGTCTTACGGCGATGCCGAAGCAATCCTCGCTGCTGCTGAAGACGCCGCCGCACGGGCCGAGGCTGCCGCCGCTGGGCTTAATCTGCCATCAACTGGAACGGGTGATAAGGGCAAGGCACTCCTCGTTAACTCTGACGCTACCGGCTATACCCTTGGTTTCGTAGAAATAACAGTTGATACCCGCTCCGATCTCAAGGCGCTGCCTGTCTTCTTCAAAACAGCCTATCTACTCGAAGCGGGACGCGAAGGCACGTTCGTTCTGAAGGCCGGTTCGCCACCCGTAGCGGACACGCAGGAAGGCGTCTACGTAGTCAGCAACACAGCTGGATATTATTGGGAGCGTGTCTATGTCGGCGCGGCATCGGCTAAGTGGTTCGGCGCAAAGGGGGATGGGGTTACAAACGATACTACGGCCATCCAAGCCTCGCTTGATGTGTGCGGCAACGTCATACTACCATACACGTCAGAGGGCTATCTAGCTGGCGGCATCAATCTTACGAGCGGCATGAGCCTGCGCGGGGAAGATGGCAAATACTCCGGGCCAGATAGCACAATCTTCGCGCCTCGCAAGTCTTGCATCAAGATTGCCGCTGCGAGTGCATATGGCGTAAAAATTAACAGCTTCATCGCTGGCAATTACACGCGGCTGGGAAATATCCAGTTTGATGGAGGTACAACTTCAGCCACAGCCGTTAGGTTGGGCCTAGCAACACTGACCGTCTATGGTGTCCGATTGAATGATATTTCGTTCATTCGTTGCGTTGAGGCCATCGGGGACGAAGTACCGAAAGATAGCACTACATGGGTGCATGATCTCGAAGTGCGTGGGATGTATTCGGGTCTCACGAGGGGTCGGCAAATTTATCTCCGCCAATCGAATGGATTTATTCTTTTCCGCGATGTTAAGATTGAAAACACGCACAACGCAGCACAGGTTACATGGGAAACGGCTCGCTTTGACAATATTGCTGGACTGGAACTTGATCGTTTTGATATTATAGGTTCAGGGCCATTCCCGATGACCTACAACCCATCAGTAATATCTCTTGTTATTTCTGGTGGACCCGGGCTCGACGCATCCGTGTGGCTCAATCGAGTTCTCGTCGATAGCACTTGTGGACAAGGTATCGTGATTTCTGGCGTGTACAATGTTGTCAGTGAGGCGACGGGAGTCCACCTAACCTTTGGTGCAAGCTTGTCTCTCATAAACGTTACAAAATCTCGGTTTAGTAAAACTAGCGTGTTCGGGGCAAAGGGTATGACTAATGCGCCCGCCAGTGCTGAGGGGATTAGACTTGATGGATCGAGTGATTGTCAGTTTAGCGAAACATACGTCGAGAACTGCACCGGCAACGGAATTACCCTGAACAACAGCCTTCGAAACAGCTTCCACCAAACGACAACGAGAGACAACACTGGAACTGGTTTTTACGAGGCCGGAACGTCTGATCGCAACATCAATGCTGGTCTGTATTCTTTCGGCAATGCGACGGGATCACTTATCCAAGTAGGTGCGAGTTCAGCAACGGTTAATTGGGTTCCGAACAGCGGCGGCTTTGTCGCTAGCACACTTGGTGCGGTAACTATCGCCTAAAGGCAACAGAGATGCAGATTGTAAAGGCAGAGCCAGATTGCTATAGGTCTGGCTCATTTTAGTATCATGGATTGTGTCAAGTGCTGGATCATATAACCATCTTTCTTCCGATCGCTTACCGTGGCGGCTCCCTGAGGGTCACAAAAACTATCGCTAAAATGATCCGAGTTGGTAGCAATTATAATTGCGGTGTTCGGATTGCGGTCTTGGAAGGGGCGTACGACCTCCTTTCGGAGTTCAACGATGTCTATAAATTAGGTGTTGATGTTCGCGAGTTCAGTTGGAGCGATGCTACCGCCGAAGAGGTAAACTTCTCGAACTTTATTCAAGGGCGCCAGAGAAAGCTAAATCACGAAAAATATTATCTGCCAAATGACGGCGTAGATAATTTCATGAAATCGGACTTGTGGTTTATTGTTTCTGATCGACTTACAAAGCCGATAGCGCCAGTTCGACCGTATGTAGTTTTTGCGACAGACTATATCCAGCGCTATGTACCCGGCATCTTTCCAAAGGAGGGGTGGGGCACTATAGATATGTCGTTTTTATATACTGTCAGAGACGCAGATGCTATCGTTACCACAACCCCTCAGACGAAGAAGGATACCGTTTCGTTTGTCGGCGTCCCTGCGTCAAAAGTTCATCTGGCACCGATGGATTTTGATCCAACTGCCTTCCCTGAAGTCGATTACACCAACCTCAAACCGCAAGATCATATCATTTGGCCGACTAATCCTACACCTCATAAAAACCATGTGCGAGCGTTCGAAGCGCTAGAGAGATATTATGGGCGTTTAGGCGGCAGTCTTAAGATTAAGATTGTCGGTCCAAACACTGGATGGCTGGATCCGAAGCAGGAGTTGCCGGACTGGCTCAGCGGCAATAAACACATCACAGACGCCCGAAAAGTATTAGAAACTCACAAGGACCTGTCCGACATGGTCGAATTCTTGGGCGAAGTGTCAGATGACCAGTATGCTTCCTTGGTATCAAGCGCCGAATTTATGTGGCATCCGACATTAATAGATAATGGCACTTTTGCGGTAGCAGAGGCTGCGTGGTTTAAATGCCCATCATTATCCAGCGGATACCCTCAGATGAGGTATATTGGCGAACGCTTCTCGATCCCTATGAAGTTCTTCAATGCAAGTTCTGTGAAAGAGATGTCAGAAGCTCTGCGTGACATGGAGAAAGATGTCGATATCTGGCGGAGTGGCCTTCCATCGCAGCAGAGCCTCTCTAGGCACACGTGGGAACATTATTCAAAAGAATACTGGAATATGCTTCAAGGAATAGCAGCATGAAGAATTTGGGCATTATTCTAGGTTTCACCCCCCGTGAACTCGTCCCACACGAGGGAATTGCAAGGCTTATTGGCTTCGTCGTCAGGGGGGCCGTCAATTCTCCAGAGGTATCGGTCACGATCGCTGGGCCAGCTTGGCTTCGCAAAGAAATAAAGTATTTGCTTGAAGATGCGGGAATAGACCCTCAAAAAGTCGATTTAGTCACCACGAGCGGAGAACCATTTCTGATCCGGTTCTGGAGATTGTCTCAGCGATTTAAACGAAAGGCTAGGCCAACTGTTCGTAGGAACAGGTTAATGGGATTGTTGACACGAGTACTTAGCTACATTGTTGCTTGGCTTTCAAGTGCTTCGATCTTCACTTTTCTAGCTGGTGGAGTTGTTTTTGCTTTGCTTGCAATAGTTTTCGCGATCCCCGTCTTGATTGGAGGAACAGCGGTTGCGGCATTCTTGATTTATCGGCGGTTCTCTCCCCGCATAAAAAGTAGCAAACTCTACAAGGTGCGTAAGTGGCTTTCGGCCAAGATAGGGTATGTTATCAGCACCGTAGGACCGCTGGACAAAGTTAGGTCGGCTGAACTGGACCGTTTGGTTAAAAAGCTAAACAAACGGCGAGATATAGATGTCTGGTATGTTCCTTCCATGTTTTGGCCGGAAGTAAGTAACCTACAGGGCAAGGTTCTCATGGCTGCTCCAGACATTGTCTTTTATGAGCACCCGGCTCAATTTTTATCGCCTGGTGATGAAAGAATGCTCGGACGCATGACGAAGAGCATTGCAGCCGCTGATCACCTTATCTGCTATAGCGACTATGTTAAGCAAAATCATATCGTTAAACACCATAACGTACCGTCAGATCGCGTGCATGTCATACGGCACGGTTACGTTGATACTGCATCGATTGAGAAAGGCGACGGTTCCAAGGAAAGCGCTCTTGAAGTGTTGCATAAGTATATTGATGACAAGAACAATGATTTGCCCGAGTACCTGCGTGGTTTTAGGTTTGATGATGTAGATTTTCTGTTTTATTCATCGCAAGTCCGGCCCCACAAAAATATTGAAAGCTTGATTGTTGTATTTGAGCGACTTCTAAGGGAGCACTACAGGCCCATTAAGTTGGTGCTGACTGGAAGGGTTCTAGGCAATCCGCGGCTCAAACATATTATCGATACGTATGGTTTAGGCAGAGACGTGATATCGCTACCATCTATACCGAACCACGTTCTGGCAGCGCTGTATAGGCTGGCGACCGTTTCTGTCACGCCAACTCAATTTGAAGGTGGCTTTCCATTTACCTTCTCAGAGGCATACTCAGTCGGAACGCCTTCGGTAATGAGCCGTATTCCGGTGGTAGAAGAGTTAATAGACGATAAAAACTTGCTGGAGAAAATGACCTTTAACCCGCACAATAAGCGGGAGATGTTGGATCGAATTTTGTGGGCTTTGGACAACAGAGAAGAGCTTATAGCGTTGCAGAAGCCGCTATTCGATAAGTTCAGCGCTCGATCTTGGGACCTTGTCGCAAACGAGTATGTTGATTTGGCCGTCAATATCGCGTCTGGTCAAATGAACGGAATTGAAGATCGATCAAGGTAGGAGGGCTTTATGTCTCGTGATGAGGACTATTCGCAACTGTTCCGATTGCAGTATGAGATGATTGATCGTCTCAAAGGCGAAACAGCCGCCTTACAGATGCTCTTGAAGGGTGTGATTGCGGAAATTGCTTCGATTGAAAACGGCAAGGAACTTGTCGCCAATGCATTCGAAAGCGCTATGGACGCCACAATCCCATTGTCGCACGATCCTACCAAAACGACAGCATTTGGAACGCGAGCTATTGGCCTTCTGGACCAGTGGCGTAACGAGCTGAACGTTTAGAATTTATCACACCGTCGACTGACCAAGCCGCCCACTGAGGCGGCTTTTTCTTTGCCGAGGAAAAGAAGCGACCCCAGTAAGGTTTCAGTGAACTGGGGCCGGAGCGCCTTGGGAAACCAAGCTGAAAGCAATGATAAGCGCCCGGTCTCACATTAAAGGCGCGATTGTTAACATTTTAATTCGTGCCCAAAAAAAACCTCGGAGCTGGGAAGGTCGCCTATGGGTATGGGCATAGGGCGCGCGTAATTGCGCGTCTTGCGCAAAAGAAAAACCTCGGTCTAGCCGGGGTTGCGTCAGAAGGATTTCGCTAGGCCTGCCTGCTTCAATGATGCGTTCGCTGTGTACTTGGATAGCGAACCCTTATCGACAGTGAAGTTTCGATTGCTGATAGGGCTATACCATATCTCATGATCTCCCTTACCGGGACGGACGTATTTGCAGCCATTGGCTTTCAATATGTCCGTGAGTTCCCGGTAAAAGCCCTTAACCATTAGTGAGCGGCAACGGCATGCATGCTAAAGGTTGATTGAACGCATACTTCAAGAAGGTCGGACATTTCGTCCTTCTTGTTCAGCAGATGTGCATTATCTTCCAGAAGCTCGGGGGCAACAGCCACCACACGCTTCACAAGGTCATCAATGGTCTTCGCTTCAGAAACGAGGCCGGGAATATCATCACTGGTTGCGACCCATACGCCCGCTTCCTCATCCCATTGAGCAACGACGAGATATTTTCTCATGCTCATACCCCTTTTTCTCCCGTGCTGATCGTTAAGCACGATTGTTCGCAATATGCAAGACGCACAACGAACTCGGAGCAATTTTGCTCCATGACAATAAAATAAGTGTGAAAGCTAGAAACGGCAATCGCACGAATAATTAACAATCCGTCATAAAACAAGGAAACGAACATGACACGACGCATCAACGCGGCGGGGCTTTCGCTTGTCAAGCAGTGGGAAGGCCTGAAAACGACGGCATATCGAGACGTAGCCGGAGTTCTGACTATCGGTTACGGCCATACGAGTGCGGCTGGATCGCCCAAGGTAACGCCGGGCATGGCTATCGGTGACAAGGAAGCCGAGCTCATCCTGAAGTCCGATCTGGCGAAGTTTGAGGCGAGGGTGGAGCGTTTGGTGAAGGTTCCGCTGACCGACAATCAGTTCGCCGCGCTCGTTTCGTTCGATTTCAACACCGGGGCGCTGGACAAGTCCACGCTGCTGAAGAAGCTGAACAAGGGCGATTATGCCGCTGTCCCGGTCGAACTCATGAAGTGGGTGAATGCTGGCGGCAAGAAGGTGCAGGGCCTTGTCAATCGCCGGGCCGCTGAAGCTGGTCTCTGGGCGAAAGGCGATTTCGTATCGTCCAACTACGTTCCAGCGAAGACGGCAGCCAATAAGACTGATGTCGCCACGATTAGCGGTGCCGGTGCTGCTGGTGCGGCGGCAACGGTCGGCCCTGTCATTCCTGAAATTGTTAGCACCATCTCCAATCAGCAGGACGAATTGTCTAGCGGTCAGTGGGTACGTGTGGCGATTGCCGCTGTGATTGTCGCCCTTACCCTCTGGGGCATCTGGCGGAAGACGCGCTCATGATCTGGGCGCTCATTCCCACATGGCTGAAATACTCGCTCGCTGCCCTTGTGGCGGCGTTTCTGCTTCTGGCGGGTGGATATGCTGCCGGAACCATCAAAGAGCGCCAGCGGGCCGCATTGGCGGCGGCAGAGGCCACAGCCAAGGCAATCCAGAAAAGGGCGAACATCGATGAAAAGATTATCGGTATGGATGCTATTGCTCTCTGCAATGAGCTTGGCGGCTTGCCAGAGCAATGCAACGAACTGCGCGGGTTGGAAGGCGATCAGCCTTAAACCGGCGACGGCTGTCTATCTCGCAGGAAACGATACACTGGCGGGTCAGGGTATCGCTTCTCACAATGCATATGGGAAATCGCGGGGCTGCTGGTGATGGAGGGCAATCCCATAGGCGACCGTCAGGTGATGGGTATGAACATCGATATGAAAATGACTATCGGCAACGTCATCACAATCGGGGTTGTCGTGGTCGGCATTACCGGCAGTTATTACGCGGTGAAGGGCGGTGTAGATCAGAGCAAGATCGATATCACCAAACTTGAAACCCGCATTGAACGGCTGGAAACCCAGAATGGTGATGTGCGGGATCGCATGACCCGCATGGAAGTCACCTTGCAGAATATGGCGATCAATCTGGATCGGGTTGCCCGGTTCGTTGAC
>Ga0182735_1000658_pt1 | contig 26406 bp, 21 predicted proteins | sample eDN5th30CKraftMG_FD_128524 | JGI IMG/M metagenome (GOLD analysis project Ga0182735, IMG submission 128524) | Enriched Miracle-Growth compost microbial communities from Emeryville, California, USA - eDNA 5th pass 30_C Kraft MG (version 2) (version 2) ...
CTGACCGCTAGACGATGGGCGCGCTCAAGAACCGGCCATATAGGCCGGCCTTTCGCAAAAAGCAACCGGCCTTTCGCGGCAAAAAGCGCTCATTTGTTGCGGATCGTGAATTGGCCGATCATGCGGCGCTCGGCGATGTCGTAGACGAAGATCGTGCGGGAACCGTCAGCGAGTTCGGCCTCGAGGGAAAGGCGGTTTTCCGACAGAGCCTGGGAAAGCACCTTCGCGCCCACCGGCAGTACGATGTCGCCGCTTACCGGTGTGCCGGCCGGCGCCGGAATTTCGCCGACGGGCGAGGGGGCCGGCGTCCTGGTGCGCGATTTGTAGACAAGGGCCGCAATCACCACCATAAGGGCGAGGAAGATAAGCCCGAGGTTGACGGCCATGAAGCGTATCAGCTTGCGCCGGACTTTCTCGAGCCCGGGGTCGAGCGGCGGCGTCTCTTCGTCGTCGGCGGCAGGCCTGGCCATGGCAGAATAATCCGGAACGGTTGTCGATGAGCGCTCATAGCGAACAGGCCCCCGAATTGATAGGGGACGAATTGACCGGCGGCGGCAAGACCGTGCTCGAGGTCGAGCCGGAGGCCGCCGGCCAGCGGCTCGACCAGTGGCTGGCCGGCAAGCTCGGCGCCACCCTCTCGCGCAATCGCGTTCAGGGGTTGATCCGGCAGGGTGCGGTCGGCATCGACGGCAGGCCGGCTAGCGAAGGCAAGCGCAAGCTTGTGCCGGGCGAGCGCGTGTCGATCGTCCTGCCCGACGCCGAGCCGGCGGCGCCGCAAGGCGAGGCGCTGGCGCTCGACATCCTCTACGAGGACGCCGACCTGATCGTCGTCAACAAGCCGGCGGGGCTGGTCGTGCATCCGGGCGCGGGCAACTGGTCGGGCACGCTGGTCAATGCGCTCATCCACCACTGCGGCGAAAACCTTTCGCGTCTCGGCGGGGTGTGGCGTCCGGGTATCGTCCACCGCATCGACAAGCAGACCAGCGGTGTCCTGGTCGCGGCCAAGACCGACCTTGCCTATACCGCGCTGTCGGAGGCCTTCGCCGACCATGGCCGCACCGGCGACCTCGCGCGCGCCTATGCCGCGCTGGTCTGGGGCATCCCGCCTCGCGGCAGGGGAACGGTCGATGCCCCGCTCGGCCGGGCCGCCGATCGGGTGCGGCGGGCGGTCGTTCCCGAGGCGCGCGAGGATGCCCGCCATGCGGTGACGCATTTTTCGGTCGAGGAGCGCTTCGGCCAGGGGCAGGGCGACGGCGCCCAGGCGAGCCTGATAGAATGCCGGCTGGAAACGGGCCGCACCCACCAGATCCGCGTCCACATGGCCCATATCGGCCATCCGGTGATCGGCGACCCGGACTATGGACGCGCCTTCGCCTCCAAGGCCAACCGGCTGCCGCCGCTGCTTCGCGAAAAGGTGAGGGCCTTCCCGCGCCAGGCGCTGCATGCCCGCCTTCTTGAATTCCGGCACCCCAATACCCACATCACCATGCGGTTCGAGGCGCCGCTGCCCCCTGACATGGAGGAACTTGTCGAGGGGTTCCGGTCGCTGTGAGCTGCCTTGAGAATTCCAGAATCGACCCATAAAAAAGCCTGACCGACATTGTTCACTTCACCGTGACACTCCGTTCAGGCCGGAACTAAAGCTGTCTTTTCTGGTTTTGTTCCAGTATAAGCCGACTGTCCCGGATGAGCCTCATCGTTGGCATCCGGTTCGCTTGCCCGCCGCTTCCTGGGGGCAGGAACTCAAGAGAGGAGGGTGCACATATGGCCCAGTCGCTACCCAGTATCGTTTCCGGCGAAGGGGGGCTTTCCCGTTATCTCGAGGAAATCCGCCGTTTCCCGATGTTGCAGCCGCAGGAAGAGTACATGCTCGCCAAGCGTTATGCCGAGCATGGCGACACTTCGGCCGCGCACAAGCTCGTCACCAGCCATTTGCGGCTCGTCGCCAAGATCGCCATGGGCTATCGCGGCTACGGCCTGCCGATCGGCGAGGTGATTTCCGAAGGCAATGTCGGCCTCATGCAGGCCGTCAAGAAGTTCGAGCCGGAGCGCGGCTTCCGGCTGGCCACCTATGCCATGTGGTGGATCAAGGCCTCGATCCAGGAATACGTCCTGCGTTCGTGGAGCCTGGTCAAGATGGGCACGACCGCGAACCAGAAGCGGCTGTTCTTCAACCTCAGGAAGGTGAAGAGCAAGATCCAGGCGCTGGACGACGGCGACCTCAATCCGGAGCAGGTCACGGAGATCGCGACGCGGCTCAACGTTTCGGAAGAGGAAGTGGTTTCCATGAACCGGCGCCTCTCCGGCGACGCCTCGCTCAATGCGCCGATCCGCGCCAGCGAGGGCGAGTCCGGCGAGTGGCAGGACTGGCTCGTCGATGACAGCCAGAGCCAGGAGCAGATGCTGATCGAGCAGGACGAGCTGGAAAACCGGCGCGGCATGCTCGCCGGCGCGCTCTCCGTCCTCAACGATCGCGAGAAGCGCATCTTCGAGGCACGGCGCCTGGCCGATGAGCCGCTGACGCTGGAAGAACTGTCGAGCGAGTTCGACATTTCGCGCGAGCGCGTGCGCCAGATCGAGGTGCGCGCCTTCGAGAAGGTGCAGGACGCCGTCAAGGCCGCCGCCAAGCGGCAGGCGCAGGCCCTGCGCACCATCGAGGCACAGCCGGCCGCCTGAATGGCAGCCGGGTCTTTCGGGTCCCGGCGGCGTCATCTTATGACCTATCATCAACGCCCCGAAAGCTGTCCGGCTTTCGGGGCGTTTTTTGTATTCAGCCGTGGGATGCCGTTACGGCGTTTCGGGGCGGCCTCGCGGCGTGGCGGCGGAACCGGCCCTCCGCTCCGTCGGAGACGGTCGATAGAACTGCTCGACCATGGCCTCGACGCGTCGCCGGTAGCTGTATTGCTCCGCGCGGGCGAACGCGCCGGCTTTCAACGCCAGAAGCCGGTCCCTGTCCGAACATAATTGCGCCAGGGCCTCGGCGATGCGCTGCTCGACAGCCGGGCGGCCCTGCGCCCTGGTTTCGACGACCACGCCGCAAGTCGAATCCACTGCGACACCTGGCCCACCCAGATCGAGGCATACGACCGGCAGTCCGTGCGCCATCGCCTCGCCGATCGCCTGCCCGGCGGAATCGTGCAGGCTGGGAAACAGGAATATGTCGTGCGTTCCGTAGAGCCGGTGCATTTCCGCGTGCGGCATCTGCCCGACGAATCGCACCATGCCGGCAATGCCCTTTTCCTCTGCGATGGCGCGCAGATAGGCTTCATCCGGCCCTGTCCCGGCGATGGTCAGGCGAAGTCCGGGGATGTGGCCCCGGAGCCGGGCAACGGCACCGAGCGCGAACTGGACGCCTTTCCAGTATTCCAGCCGCCCGGCGAACAGGATCGATGGCCCGTCGGCGGATGCCTTGGATAGAAACACCGGCTCGCCCACCGCGGGCGGCGCGTAGATGTCCGGCACTATATGTGCTTTTCCCCGCCACCACGGAGGCACGTATCGACGGGTTGCCTCGTCGGTCACCAGGATCACATCGGCCTGCGCCAGGCAGCGCAAGGCCATCGGGTCCAGCCGGCTGGCCAGGTTGAGCAGGTCGCGCTTGAACTCGAACGCCATGCCGCGCCTTGGGAAGCCTTGCCGCAGCCGCCATGGCGCGCTCTCTCCGCCACCGACGGGACCGAAGACGAAGCGGGGCCCGAGGCCGCCCAGGAAAGACGGCCAGCGCAGCACCGTCCAGGTCAGGTGGTGGATGACATCGTAATGATTTTCGGCGTGCAGTTCGGCGGCGGCCTTTCGGGCCGTCATCTGCCATCGGTAATAGTGCTGGCGAATCCGGTGCGGGTTCTGGTAGCCGGGGCCGGGCCAGCCCGGTATGTCGTGCCAGGCGAAGGTCAGCCGTTCGGGGACGTCGTTGTTTTGGAGATAGCGCTCTATCGCCGCCCGATGGTGGCTGCCGCAGGTCAGCACGGTGACCGTGTGGCCCTGCCGGGCCATTTCCAGCGCCAGATTCCAGCCCTTTCCCTGTTCGGAACCTGCGCCGGGCTCACAGGCGTAGGCCGAGGCAAGTATCTTCATCGATCCGTTCCGACCGCATCCGTCCGCGCTCGGCCGAGAATCGGGCATTGGCTGTCCCGGCGCAAACTGCACTTAAGAGGTAGCCGTCAGGTCGGTTGCGGCAGGCGTCAGAGCGCGTTGAGCGGGATTTTCAGGTAGCGGCAGCCATTGTCTTCCGGCTCCGGCAGCCGGCCGCCGTTGATGTTGACCTGCAGGGCGGGCAGGATCAGGCGCGGCATCGGCAGGGTCTTGTCGCGCGCCTCGCGGGCGGCGACGAAGTCGGCCTCGGTCAGGTATTTCGACAGATGGCTGTTGGTCGCCCTTTGCTCGGAAACGGTGCTCTCCCAGACGGGATCGCGCCCGCCGGGCATGTAGTCGTGGCCGGTGAAAAGCCGCGTTTCGTCCGGCAGGGCCAGGATTTCCTGGATCGACCGCCACAGGCGCCGGGCGTCGCCGCCGGGGAAATCGGCGCGCGCCGTGCCGCTGTCGGGCATGAAGATTGTGTCGTGGATGAAGGCGGCGTCGCCGACCAGATAGGTGATCGATGCGAGCGTATGGCCGGGCGAAAACAGCACCTTCGCCGGCAGGTCGCCGATTGAAAAGGTCTCACCCGGCTGGAACAGCTTGTCCCATTGCGAGCCGTCCGCGGGGAAATCGGGCCAGTTGAAGATGACCTTCCACAGGTTCTGTACCTCGGTGATTTTCGAGCCGATGGCGGTAGGCGCCCCGGTCTTCCGGCCGAGGTAATGCGCCGCCGAAAAATGGTCGGCGTGCGGATGCGTGTCCAGGATCCACTCGATGTCGAAACCGCTCCGGTCGACGAAGTCGAGCAGGGAGTCGGCGTTGGCGGTCGAGGTCGCGCCCGCCTTTTCGTCGTAGTCGAGAACCGGATCGATGATGGCGCAGCGCCGCGTGGCCGGATCGGCAACCACATACTGGATCGAACCGGTGGGCTTGTCGTAGAAGCCCGTCACCAGCGGGCGGGTGGATGATCCGATCAAAGCGTCCCCCTTCACGCAGGAATAAATTTCCATGCCTGCCTTGAATCCAGGCATGGTTATCCTCCCCGGCGGCGCAGTCAAGCGGCGCCGGGGCAGGCTTGGGGCGGGCAGAAAATCAGGCGGCGGGCTGCCTGGTCTTGCGCAGGTAGGGCAGGACCTTCTCGAACGAACCAAAGCGCTTGATCGCTTCCTCGTCCGAGATCGTGCCGCCGATGACGACGTCGTCGCCCTGCTTCCAGTCGGCCGGCGTCGAGACCGAGTGCTTGGCGGTAAGCTGGATCGAATCGATGGCGCGCAGGATTTCCTGGAAGTTGCGGCCGGTCGACATCGGGTAGGTGAGGATCAGCTTGATCTTCTTGTCCGGGCCGATGACGAACACCGAGCGCACCGTCTGGTTGTCGGCGGGCGTGCGGCCTTCGGAACTGTCGCCGGCGGCGGCCGGCAGCATGCCGTAAAGCTTGGCTACCTTGAGGTCATGGTCGCCGATCATCGGATAGTGGACCGCATGGCCGGTCGCCGTCTTGATATCCTCCTTCCATCGATGGTGGCTTTCCACCGGATCGACCGAAATGCCGATGATCTTTGCGTTGCGCTTGGCGAACTCGCCTTCGAGCCCGGCCATGGTGCCGAGCTCGGTGGTGCAGATCGGCGTGAAATTCTTGGGATGCGAAAACAGGACGGCATAGCCGTCGCCGATCCAGTCGTAGAAATGGATCGTGCCCTCAGTCGTTTCGGCCGTGAAGTCAGGCGCCGTGTCGTTGATGCGAAGGCTCATGGCGTGCTCCTTGTCGTGATCGTGGCGATGGATGGTTTCGCGGCGGCCCGGCTACGTTTGGTCAATCGCCGGCCGCTGTGCGGGCAATCTAAGCTTGGGCCGAGCCATGCGGCAAGCGTTTTCGCGCCATGCCGGGCATGGCGTTCGCGGGCACGGGAAGGTCAGGCCTTGCCGGCGGTCAAGGTAACCGCCAGGTCCTCCATGCGCTGGGCCAGCGCGCCGAGCGCTCCCGTCAGCGCCGCATCGTTCTTGTCGGCCTTGGTCAGCGCCTCGTCGCGCGTCTTGCGCAGGGTCTGCACTTCGCTTTCCATGCCCTTCACGCGCTTCTGGAGTTCCGTCAGCTCGTCCATCACCATGATGCCGGCCATGACCGTCAGGCGCTGGTCGCCGATCTCGCCGAAGGAATCCTTCAGGTGCGAGACATAGCGGTCGAAACGCGTGGCGAGGTCCGCGAGGTGCTCTTCCTGGCCTTCGTCGCAGGCCATGCGGTATTGCTTGCCGTCGATGGATACCGTGACTTGTGCCATGCCCGTGCCTCCTCGCCTACCTGTCCAGCACCGCGCGGATGGTTTCCATGGCGGTCACCAGTCGCCGCGACACTTCCTTGTTGGCGTCTTCCAGCCGCTCGGCGCGGGCCTCGGAGTTGTCGAGTTCCTGCGCAAGGCGGGAGCGATCCGCGTTCATGCGCTGCACTTCGGCCTCGGCTTCGGAATAATCGCGCTCGTTCTCGAGCCTTGTCGCCACGGCGCTTTCCAGCTCTTCGATCGCTTTGCCCAGCCTGGCGATGACTTCCTTCAGGGTCGTTTCACCGGTCATGGTTCTATCCCATCATCCGCCCATCACCGAATCGTTCGCTTTCAGAAAGCGTTATGTCCGAAACATTAGGCGGCGGGTGAAGCATGCGTCAACAAAGCTCTATGGGCTGTCCCCTGCTAAGGCTACAGTGCGGGACAGCGGATGGCTTCGACACAGGAAAACACAGCGATTTATTGACTAAAGCCCCGCGGCTGTTATGTGTCGCCCCATCTTTTTCCCGAACCGTCATTGCCCGGAGGAACCATGGTTTCGCGCGAACAACATGACCGGATGGCCAATGCAATCCGATTCCTTTCCATGGACGCCGTCGAGAAGGCGAAGTCGGGGCATCCCGGCCTGCCGATGGGCTGCGCCGACATCGCCACGGTACTGTTCACCCGTTTCCTGAAATTCGACGCGAAAAACCCGCACTGGCCCGACCGCGACCGCTTCATCCTGTCGGCCGGCCATGGCTCGATGCTGCTCTATTCGCTGCTCTACCTGACGGGCTACGAGGATATTACCCTCGACCAGATCAAGAATTTCCGCCAGTTGGGTTCGCGCACTGCCGGCCATCCCGAATACGGCCATGCGGCCGGCATCGAGACGACCACCGGCCCGCTCGGCCAGGGCATCGCCAACTCGGTCGGCTTCGCGCTCGGCGAGCGCATCATGAACGCGGCCTTCGGCAAGGACCTCGTCGACCACTACACCTATGTGCTGGCGGGCGACGGCTGCCTGATGGAAGGCATCAGCCAGGAGGCGATCACGCTGGCCGGCCACCTGAAGCTCAACAAGCTGATCGTGTTCTGGGACAACAACGACATCTCCATCGACGGATCGGTGTCGCTGACCGACAATACCGACCAGGTCGCCCGCTTCCAGGCCTCGGGCTGGAACGCCATGCATATCGACGGCATGGATCCCGAGGCGATCGCCTACGCGATCGAGGCGGCGCGCCATTCCGACAAGCCGACGCTGATCGCGTGCAAGACGACCATCGGCTTCGGCGCGCCGACCAAGGCCGGCACCAACAAGGCGCACGGCTCGCCGCTCGGCGCCGACGAGATCGCCGGCGCGCGGAAATTCTTCGGCTGGGACCTGGCTCCCTTCGAGGTGCCGGCGGATGTGCTTTCGGCGTGGCGCGAGGCCGGCAAGGCCGGCGTCAAGGCGCGCACGGAATGGGAAGGCCGGCTGGCCAAGTCGGACAAGAAGGCCGAGTTCGAGCGCCGCGTCAGCGGCAAGCTGGTCGAGGGCTTCGACGGCGTCATCGCCGACTACAAGAAGAAGCTTGCCGCCGACAAGCCGAAGGTCGCCACCCGCAAGTCGTCCGAAATGGCGCTCGAGGTCATCAACGGCTTCCTGCCCGAGACCATCGGCGGCTCGGCCGACCTCACCGGCTCCAACAACACCAAGACCAGCCAGACCAGCAACATCACGCCCGGCGATTACGGCCAGCGTTATGTCCACTACGGCATCCGCGAGCACGGCATGGCGGCGGCCATGAACGGGCTTTCGCTGCATGGCGGCATCATCCCCTATGGCGGCACCTTCCTGTGTTTCTCCGATTATGCGCGCCCCGCCATGCGGCTGGCCTCGCTGATGGGCATCCGCTCCATCTTCGTCATGACGCACGATTCCATCGGCCTTGGCGAAGACGGCCCGACCCACCAGCCGGTCGAGCACCTGGCGGCGCTGCGCGCCATCCCCAACCACCATGTGTTCCGCCCGGCCGACGCCACCGAGACGGCGGAATGCTGGCAGGTCGCCATCGAAAGCGAAAAGACGCCTTCGACGCTGGCGCTGACCCGCCAGAACCTGCCGGAACTGCGTACCGAGTACGTCGCCGACAACCTGTCGAGCAAGGGCGCCTACGAACTGGCTCCCGCCGAAGGCGGCGAAGCGGCGGTCACCATCTTCGCTTCCGGCTCCGAGGTCGAGGTCGCGCTCGGCGCCCGCGACCTGCTCCAGAGGCATGGCCACCCGACCCGCGTCGTCTCGGTGCCCTGCTTCGAACTGTTCGACGAGCAGAGCGCCGACTACCAGGCGCGCACGATCGGCAAGGCCGGCGTCAAGGTCGCCATCGAAGCCGGCATCCGCCAGGGCTGGGACCGCTTCATCGGCACCGACGGCATCTTCGTCGGCATGACGGGCTTCGGCGCTTCCGGCACCATCGAGCAACTCTATCCGCATTTCGGCATCACCGCCGAGGCGGCGGCAAAGGCCGTGGAGGCCCGGTTGCACAAATAATGGCTTCGGCCGCGCCGGAACGATTTGATTTAACCCCGCGGCGGATCGCTGGCCCTGCCTGGCGCCCGCCGCAGCGAACGACGGACGTCTTCCGCCCCAGGAGAAACACATGACTGTCAGAGTTGCCATCAACGGATTTGGCCGCATCGGCCGCAACGTCCTGCGCGCCATTCACGAATCCGGCCGCAAGGATATCCAGGTCGTCGCCGTCAACGATCTCGGCCCGGTCGAGACCAACGCGCATCTGCTTCGCTACGACAGCGTGCACGGCCGCTTCCCGCACGAAGTGACGGTCGACGGCGACCAGATCTCCATCGGCTCCGAAAAATTCAAGGTCTGCGCCGTGCGCGATCCGGCGCAACTGCCGTGGAAGGACCTCGGCGTCGACATCGCGCTCGAATGCACCGGCCTGTTCACCTCCAAGGAGAAGGCCTCGGCGCATCTCACCGCCGGCGCCAAGCGCGTGCTGGTTTCGGCCCCGGCCGACGGCGCGGATCTGACCGTCGTCTACGGCGTCAACCACGACAAGATCAGCAAGGATCACATCGTCATTTCCAACGCCTCCTGCACCACCAACTGCCTGGCGCCGGTGGCGCAGGTGCTGAACGATGCCTTCGGCATCGAAAAAGGCTTCATGACCACGATCCACTCCTATACCGGCGACCAGCCGACGCTGGACACCATGCACAAGGACCTCTACCGCGCCCGCGCGGCGGCGATGTCGATGATCCCGACCTCTACCGGCGCGGCCAAGGCGGTCGGCCTGGTGCTGCCGGAACTGAAAGGCAAGCTCGACGGCGTGTCGATCCGCGTGCCGACCCCGAACGTCTCGGTCATCGACTTCAAGTTCGTCTCGAAGAAGCCGGTCACGGTGGACGAAGTGAACCAGGCGCTGGTCGCCGCCTCGGAAGGCAAGCTCAAGGGTATCCTCGCCTATACGAAGGACCCGCTGGTCTCCATCGACCTCAACCACAACCCGGCGTCCTCGACCTTCGCGCTCGACCAGACCAAGGTCATCGAGGGCAACCTGGTGCGCGTCATGTCGTGGTACGACAACGAATGGGGCTTCTCCAACCGCATGTCCGACACGGCGGTCGCCTTCGGCAAGACCATCGCCTGACGGCCCGCTTTTTCGCAGAATCCAACGCCCGGCTTCGGCCGGGCGTTTTCGTTTGCGCCATGCGGCAAAAAAAGCTTGCCACCCCCACGTTCACAACAAAACATTTGCGGTTTGCCTTGTCTTCGCCGCACTGTGTCTTATGCACGAAACAGGCTCGTTTCACGTAGCCGGGCCGGGTTCGGAGGAGACAGGGGGAAGATGGAGCATGCGATCTATCTCGTGACGCTGATCGGCACCGGACTGGTGGTGGCCGCGGCGTTTTCGAGCCTGATCGCCTTTCGCTTCGGCGCTCCGCTGCTGTTGCTGTTCCTCGGCATCGGCCTCGTCAGCGGCGGGGACGGCCTCGGCATCCAGTTCGACAATGCCCGGGTCGCCTATTTTGCCGGCTCACTGGCGCTGGCCATCATCCTGTTCAATTCCGGATTCTCCACATCGCTGAAGGTCCTGAGGCAGGCGGCGTTGCCGGCGCTGACGCTGGCGACGGCCGGCGTGCTCGTCACCACCGGCGTGTTCGGCGTTGCCGTCTACTACCTGCTCGGCCTTAGCTGGCTGGAATCCTTCCTGCTGGGTGCCGCCGTTGCCTCGACCGATGCGGCGGCGGTGTTTTTCCTGTTGCGCGCCGGCGAGATCCATCTGCGCGAGCGCGTGCGTTCGACACTCGAAGTCGAGTCCGGCACCAACGATCCGATCGCGATCTTCCTCACCATCACGCTGGTCGAGATCATCGCCGTCCACGGCAACCCGCAGGCCAACGCGCTTTTCATCGACCTCGTCGTCGGTTTCTTCCTCAGCATGGGGCTGGGCGCCATCGTCGGCCTGCTCGGCGGCTTCGCGATCGTGCGGCTGGTCGACAGGCTAAATCTCGACCACGGCCTGCTGCCGATCTTCGTCCTGACGCTGTCGCTGATGGTGTTCGCGGCGGCCGGCGCCATCGGCGGCTCGGGCTTCCTCGCCGTCTATCTGGCCGGGTTGGTGGCCGGCAATTCCGACATCCGTGCCGTCACCATGCTGAAGCGTTTCCAGGACGGCATGTCGTGGCTTGCGCAGATCATCATGTTCCTCGTGCTCGGGCTGTTCGCCACGCCGTCGCAGTTTTCGGCGCTGCTGGTCCCGGCGGTGCTGCTGGGCCTGTTCCTTGTGTTCGTGGCGCGGCCGGTGGCGGTGTGGCTATGCCTGGCGCCGTTCCGGCTGCCGCGGCCGGAGGTGGCGTTCATCTCCTGGGTGGGCCTGCGCGGGGCCGTCTCGATCCTGCTCGCCATCACGCCGCTGCTCGGCGGGCTGGAAAACGGGCGCACGATCTTCAACACCGCCTTCATCGTGGTCCTGGTCTCGCTGGTGGTGCAGGGCTGGACCGTCGGCCCGCTGGCGCGACGGCTCGGCCTCATCGTTCCGGCCCGCCTCGGCCCGCTCGACAAGGTCGAGCTGGAACTGCCGGGCTCGGCCCGCCACGAGCTTCTCGCCTACAAGGTGGCGCCGGGCAGTCCGGTGGCGCGGGGCGAACGCATTCCGCGCTGGGCAAGGCCCTCGCTGGTGGTGCGCGACGGGCGTTCCATGCGCTTCCAGGACATGGGCCGGCTCGCTGCCGGCGACAACGTCTACATCTTCGTGCCGGACCGCTATCCGCGCCTGCTCGACAAGCTGTTCGCCAGCCGCGCGCTGGTCGATCCTGAGGACGCCGATTTCTTCGGCGCCTTCGCCGTCGATCCGGGGCGTCCGGCGGCCGAACTGGAGACGGCCTATGGCATCGGCCTCAGCGAGGCCGAGCACAAGCTTAGCGTCGCGGCACTCCTCATCGAGCGATTGGGCGGCCATGCCGAATATGCCGACCGCGTGCCGATCGGTCCGATCGAACTCATCGTGCGCGATGTCGACGACAAGGGCCACATCGCCGGCGTCGGCCTTTCCTTCGAGCCGACCGCGCCGGTGGCCCGCGTCCCGGTTTTCCTCAGCGCCGGCGAGATCGCCGACCGGGTGGTCGCGTTTCTGCGCGACCGGCGCAGGAAGCGCGGCGGTCCGCAGCCCGCGCCGGCAAAGGAAGAGGGAAAGCCGGAAGCGGTGGGCGAAACCGGGCAGCCTCCGTCGCAGGAAACCGCGAGCGAGGCGGATATGGGAGACGACGCGCCGCAGGCCGCCTGACGGGCCGCCGCCGGTTTTTTCGGCCGAACGCGGTTGCCGGCCTTGCATCGCCCAAAACGCACGGTAAGGTCCGCTCGCTTTTTCCGGAAAGGACCTCGACATGGCCGACTTCAAGACCCTCGACGATATCGGCGCCATTGCCGGCAAGCGCGTTCTGGTGCGGGTCGACCTCAATGTTCCGGTCATCGACGGCAAGGTCAGCGACACGACGCGCATCGAGCGCATCCTGCCGACGCTGGACGAGTTGTCGAAGAAGGGCGCGAAAGTCATCCTGCTCGCCCATTTCGGCCGGCCGAAGGGCGAGCCCAATGTCGAGTTTTCGCTGGACCCGATCGCTCATGCGGTCGCGGCGATGATCGGCAAGCCGGTCGCCTTCGCCGCCGACTGCATCGGCGGGGAAGCCGCCGGCGCGGTCGCGCGCATGAAGGACGGCGACCTGCTGCTTCTGGAAAACACCCGCTTCCACAAGGGTGAGGAAAAGAACGACCCGGCCTTCGTCGAAGCGCTGGCGAAGAACGGCGATATTTTCGTCAACGACGCCTTTTCGGCGGCGCACCGCGCGCATGCCTCGACGGAAGGGCTGGCCCATCGCCTGCCGGCCTATGTCGGGCGCACCATGCAGGCCGAACTCGAAGCGCTGGAAAAAGGCCTCGGCAATCCGGTCAAGCCGGTGGTCGCCATCGTTGGCGGCGCCAAGGTGTCGACCAAGATCGACCTGTTGATGAACCTGGTCCAGAAGGTCGATGCGCTGGTCATCGGCGGCGGCATGGCCAACACCTTCCTTGCCGCGCGCGGCACGCAGGTCGGCAAGTCGCTGTGCGAACATGACCTCGCCGCGACCGCCAAGCAGATCATGATCGAGGCCGCCACTGCCGGCTGCGCCATCATCCTGCCGTCGGACGGCGTCGTCGCGCGCGAATTCAAGGCGGGCGCCGCCAACGAGACGGTGGCGATCGAGGCCTGCCCGGCCGATGCGATGATCCTCGATGCCGGGTCCGCGTCGGTGGACAAGATCAACCAGTGGGTCGACCGCGCCGCGACGCTGGTGTGGAACGGCCCGCTCGGCGCCTTCGAGATCGAGCCGTTCGACCGGGCGACGGTGGCGGTGGCGCGGCACGCGGCGGCGCGCACCAGGGAGGGCAGGCTCACCTCCGTCGCTGGCGGCGGAGATACGGTTTCGGCGTTGAACCATGCCGGCGTTGCCGATGATTTCACCTATGTCTCGACGGCCGGCGGCGCGTTCCTCGAATGGATGGAAGGCAAGCCGCTGCCCGGCGTCGAAGTGCTGAAAAAGTAAGGCGCGGGATAATACCTTCGGCGTTCAATCGATTTTGAGTTTGGGCAACCATTCCTTTGGGGCTAGCGTTTCCTGAGCCGTAGTCACGGAGAAGGAACATGAGCGAACGTCTCGAGGATATCGCCGCTGCCATGGTGGCCGACGGCAAGGGCCTGCTGGCCGCCGACGAAAGCACCGGTACCATCAAGAAGCGTTTCGACGCCATCGGCGTGGAGTCGACGCCGCAGAGCCGGCGCGACTATCGCGAACTGATGGTGCGCACCACCGCGGCGATGCGCGAGTGCATTTCCGGCGTCATCCTCTATGACGAGACGATCCGCCAGAACGCGGCCGACGGCACGCCGCTGATCGACATCATCAAGGTCACCGGCGCCATTCCCGGCATCAAGGTCGATGCCGGCGCCAAGCCGCTGGCCGGGTTTCCCGGCGAGAAGGTCACCGAGGGGCTCGACGGGCTGCGCGAGCGGCTGGCGGAATATCATGGAATGGGCGCCCGCTTCGCCAAATGGCGTGCGGTGATCGACATCGACGTGGCCAGGGGCGTTCCTTCCGGCGCCTCCATCGCCACCAACATGCATGCGCTCGCGCGTTATGCGGCGCTGTGCCAGGAGGCCGGCATCGTGCCGATCGTCGAACCGGAAGTGATGATGGAAGGCGACCATCCCATCGAGACCTGCTTTGAAATCAGCAAGGCTGCGCTGCTCAAGCTTTACGGCGAGCTCTATGGGCTGCGGGTCCGGCTCGAAGGCACCATCCTCAAGCCCAACATGGTCATCGCCGGCAAGAAGGCGGCAAGGCAGGCGGGGCCGGAGGAAGTGGCCGAAAAGACCATCAGGCTGTTTCGCGAGGCGGTGCCGGCCGCCGTGCCGGGCATCGTGTTCCTGTCCGGCGGCCAGTCGGAGGTAGAGGCGACAGAGAACCTCAATGCCGTCAACGCCATCGGCCCGCATCCGTGGAAGGTCAGCTTTTCCTATGGCCGCGCCTTGCAGGAGGCGGCGCAGAAGGCCTGGGGCGGCAAGGCCGCCAATGTCGCGGCGGCCCAGCAGGCGTTTGCCCACCGCGCCCGCATGAACCACCTGGCCGCACTCGGCCAGTGGCGGCCGTCGTTGGAAACGGCCGGCTGAGGGTAGGGGTCTCCGGTCAGTGCCAGTGCCCCATCACCGCCGTCAGCGAGATGGCGGCCAGCGCCAGCACGGCCAGCTTCCAGAAGTCGCGGCGCTTCTTCAGCCACGGCCAGCCGAGCGGCTTGATCAGTTGAACGATCATCATGGCGAGGATGACGAGGGCGAGAAGCTTGGACATGCCGTCTTTGAACAGCAACGCGGGCGCGTGTCAAAGCCAATGCGGAGACTGGGCCAATAGGCGATCCGGGCCGATGCGGGAACTGGGTCAAAAGCGCCATGGACGTAGACCCTTTCGAGGCGCTAGAACGGCTTGGTTACTGCCCGGGAGGAGACAATATGGCATCGCGCTATCATGAGATCTATCAAAGCTGGCAACGCGATCCTGAGGCGTTCTGGGCCGAGGCGGCGCAAGGCATCGACTGGATAAAGCCGTTCGACAAGGTGCTGGATACCGAGGCCGGCGTCTATGGCCAATGGTATGCCGGCGGCCTGTGCAATACCTGCTGGAACGCCGTCGACCGCCATGTGGAAGGCGGGCGCGCTGACCAGCCAGCGCTGATCCACGACAGCGCCTACACCGGCGTGATCCAAAAATTCACCTATGCCGAGATGAAGCGCGAGATCGTCGCCCTTGCCTCGGTGCTGAAGAACCAGGGCGTGGGCAAGGGCGACCGCGTCGTCATCTACATGCCGATGGTGCCGGAAGCGGTGTTCGCCATGCTGGCCTGCGCGCGGCTCGGCGCCATCCACTCGGTGGTGTTCGGCGGCTTTGCCTCCAACGAACTGGCGACCCGCATCGACGACGCCAAGCCCAAGCTGGTGATTTCCGCCTCCTGTGGCCTGGAGCCGGGGCGTGTGCTCGCCTACAAGCCGCTTCTCGACGGTGCCATCGCGCTTTCCCGCCATAAGCCGGACCATTGCCTCATCCTGCAGCGCGAACAGCTTCGCTGCGACATGAAGGAAGGCTATGACATCGACTTTGCCGACGCGGTGGCGCGCGAACGCGCGGCCGGCGCCAACGTCGATTGCGTGCCGGTACTGGCGATCGACCCGCTCTATGTCCTCTATACGTCCGGCACCACCGGCCAGCCCAAGGGCGTCATCCACGACAATGGCGGCCATATGGTCGCGCTCAAATGGTCGATGGAAAACGAATATGGCGTCAAGCCGGGCGAGGTGTTCTGGTCCGCGTCCGACATCGGCTGGGCGGTCGGCCATTCCTACATCGTCTACGGGCCGCTGCTGCATGGCTGCACCACCGTCATGTTCGAGGGCAAACCGGTCGGCACGCCCGACGCCAGCGCGTTCTGGCGCGTGATTTCGCAGCACGGCGTCGTCGCCCTGTTCACCGCCCCGACCACGTTCCGCGCCATAAAGGGGCAGGACCCCAAGGGCGAACTTGTCGCCAGGTTCGACCTGTCGACGTTCAGGACGCTGTTCCTCGCCGGCGAGCGCGCCGACCCCGAGACGATCAAATGGGCCGAGCAGAGCCTGAAAGTGCCGGTGATCGACAATTGGTGGCAGACCGAGACCGGCTCGCCGATCACCCACAATCCGGTCGGACTCGGGCTGCTGCCGGTCAAATACGGCTCGCCCGGCGTGCCGATGCCGGGCTACGACATTCGCGTGCTGGACGATGCCGGCCACGAGGTGCCGCGCGGCACGCTGGGCAACGTGGTGCTGAAGCTGCCGCTGCCGCCCGGCTGCCTGCCGTCGCTGTGGAACGCGGACGAGCGTTTCCGGCAGGCCTATCTCGCGGAGTTCCCCGGCTACTACAAGACGGCGGATGCCGGCATCGTCGACGAGGACGGCTATCTGTTCATCATGGCGCGCACCGACGACATCATCAATGTTGCCGGCCACCGGCTCTCGACGGGAGCGATGGAGGAGGTGCTGGCCACCCATCCTGACGTCGCCGAATGCGCGGTCATCGGCATCGCCGACGAGCTGAAAGGGCAGGTGCCGCTCGGCTTCGTCGTCCTCTACGCCGGCGTCTCGCGCGATACGGCGCTGATCGAGAAGGAAGTGGTGGGCCTTGTGCGCGAGAAGATCGGGCCGGTTTCCGCCTTCAAGACGGTGATCACCATCAAGCGCCTGCCGAAGACCCGCTCGGGCAAGATCCTGCGCGGCACCATGCAGAAGATCGCCGACAAGGAACAGTGGTCGATGCCGGCCACGATCGACGATCCGGCGATCCTGGAGGAAATCGGCAAGGCGCTGGCCGCCCGCGGCATCGGCGTCTGAGGTTCGCAGCGCGGCCTTGTGCGGCCGCGGCGTTGCCCACGGCCTTTCCTTCCCCACATAATGCAGTCCGTGCCGGTCGGCGCGGTCCGCCTGTTGCGAGCGCTCGACCATGGAAACAGCCTATTGCGGTGTCGATTTCGGCACCACCAACTCCACCGTCGGCCTGTGCCGGCCGGGGGAGACGCCTAGGCTCATTGCGCTCGAAGGGGAACACCGGACCATCCCCACGGCACTGTTCTATAGCCTCGAGGACGGCAAGACCTATTTCGGCCGCTCGGCGGTGTTCGAATACATGGATGGCGCCGAAGGACGGTTCATGCGGGCGCTGAAGTCGATCCTCGGCACCGGCCTGATGAAGGACACCACCCAGGTCGGGCGCGAGCGGCTGCGTTTCGAGGCGATCATCGGCCGCTTCCTGCGCCATCTGCGTGGCCGGCTCGAAGCCGAGCACGGAGCGGCGCCCGAGCAGGTCGTCCTCGGCCGTCCGGTGCGCTTCGTGGACGAGGACGATGCGGCCGACGAACAGGCGCAGGCGCAACTCGAGACGGCCGCGCGCATGGAGGGTTTTCGCCACATCGAGTTCCAGTTCGAGCCGGTGGCGGCCGCGCTCAGCCATGAGCGCGCGCTCGATGCCGAGCAACTCGTGCTGGTTGTCGACATCGGCGGCGGCACCTCGGACTTTTCCGTGCTGCGGCTTTCGCCGGAGCGGGCGCGGCGCGCCGACCGCCTCGACGACATCCTGAGCACGACGGGCGTGCATATCGGCGGCACCGATTTCGACCGCCAGCTCAACATCGCCAAGGTCATGCCGTATCTGGGGCTTGGCTCCGAAACGCGCGACGGCAAGCGCCAGCTTCCGGTCTGGTACTTCAACGACATGGCGACATGGCATCGCATCAACACGCTCTATACGGCGCAGAACGCCCGCGACATCCAGCGGTTGGCGCGCGAGGCGGCCGAGCCGGAGAAGCTGGCGCGCTATGCCCATGTGCTCAAGAACCGCTCCGGCCACCGGCTGGCCGGCGAGGTGGAAAAGGCCAAGATCGCGCTGACGGATGCGGACGCGCAGACCATCGTCCTCGAGGAGCCGGGCCTGCGGCTCGAGGTTCCGGTGACGCGTGCCGAGTTCGAGGCGGCGAGCCACGACCTCGTCGCGCGCATCGGCGCTTCGGTGGAAGAGGCCCTGCGCCTCGCCGGGATCGAGGCACAGGCGATAGAGACCGTCATCCTGACCGGCGGCGGCGTGCAGGTTCCGGCCGTGGAAAGGGCGGCGACGCAGCGCTTTGCCGGCGCGCGCATCTCCCGCTCCGACCGTTTCGGATCGGTCGGCCTCGGCCTTGCCATCGACGCGGCGCGCCGCTTCGGCTGAGGGTATTCGAGCCCCCTGCAACCCTGCTGACAGGCTGCTGGCAGCAGGGGTGTGAGACAATGGCTTCCAGTCAAATCAGGAGGCCGACGATGAACCAGCTCACCATCCTGCACAGCGTCAAGCGCTATATCGGCAAGGTGCGCACGCTCCGCAACGAAATCCGCACCGAGCGCCTGCTCAATTCCCTGCCGGCCGAGGTCCGCATGGATATCGGCTGGCCGGACCTGCACGAAGGCTGGCAGCAACGCCATAAATAGCCTTGATTCCGGCGCCATGATGCCCGTCGATCGCTTCCGGCCGGACGGCGGCCGCGGCACGGGCCTCCTGACACTATGCTGTCAGCAGGCCCGTGCGATAGTATCCGCGAACCCTGGGTGGACGGCGGAGAGGAACGACGATGCGACGCGCCGACAGACTGTTCCAGATCGTGCAGCACCTGCGTGGCGGCCGGCTGGTCACCGCGCAGAAGCTCGGTACCTGGCTCGAGGTTTCCGAGCGCACGATCTACCGCGACATCGCCGATTTGCAGTCGACCGGCGTGCCGATCGACGGCGAGGCGGGCGTCGGCTACATGATGAGGGAAGGGTTCGACCTTCCGCCGCTGATGTTCACCCGTGATGAGATCGTCGCGCTGGTCGCGGGCGCACGCATGGTGCGCGCCTTCGGCGGCGCCGCCATGGCACGGGCGGCCGAGGAAGCGCTGGTCAAGATCGGCGCCGTCTTGCCCGATGCCGAGAAGGATCGCATCGCCCGCACGGAAATCCACACGCCGATGTGGGTGGTGAGCGACGCCGCCCGCGAGGCGATCGACCTGATCGAGCGGGCGGTGGAGAAGCGGCAGGTGCTGACCATCGACTATACCGACGAGGCCGGCCGCGGCAGCGTGCGCGACATTCGTCCGCTCGGGCTATGGTTCTGGGGCAAGGTGTGGACGCTGATCGCCTGGTGCGAGATGCGGGGCGATTTCCGCGCCTTCCGCATCGACCGCATCGGATCGGTGATCGTGGCCGGCCGCACCTTCCGGCCGGAACGTGGCAAGCAGCTTGCCGATTTCTACCGCACGGTGGAACGCAGCGGCGACCAGGCCATCCTCAACGGGACGGCCCGCGGCGGATAAAGCGATCCGCTGGAGCATGTCTCCCAAAAGTGGGAACCGGTTTTGGGACAAAGACATGTATAAAATCAGAAAGACAACGCGTGTGGAGCGGATCTGAAAGATCGCGACCCGCGTTGGAGCATTTTGCAGCCAGACGGAATCGTCTGGCGTCGCACAAATGCGGCCGAAATAGAAAGACAGAGCGGCAGCCCGGAGCTATCCGGGCGTCCGCCGCTCTGTTATTCCTCGCCGTCGTCTTCGTCAGCGTCTGTCGACTTGAGCGCCGACAGCTTGGCGAACACGGCGTCGGCATCCAGTTCCGCGTCTTCGTCCCGCGGCTTTTCCGTCGGTGGCACCAGCCGTTCGGTGACCGATGCCGGCAGCAGCGTGTCACCGGCCGGGGCGGCCGGTTCCTTGCCGCGCGAGGCGCGGTTGACTTCCATGTCGAGGTCGATCTGCGAGGTCAGGCCGAGCGTCACCGGGTCCATCGGCACCAGGTTGGCGGCGTTCCAGTGCTTGCGCTCGCGGATCTGCTCGATGGTCGACTTGGTGGTGCCGACCAGCCGCGAAATCTGCGCGTCCTTCAGTTCGGGATGGTTGCGCACCAGCCACAGGATCGCGTTCGGGCGGTCCTGGCGCTTCGACAGCGGAGTATAGCGCGGGCCCTTGCGCTTGGATTCCGGTACCCGGACCTTCGGCTCGGAGAGCTTGAGGCGGTAGTTCTCGTCCTTTTCGCCGCGCGCGATCTCGTCGCGGGTCAACTGGCCGGTCATGATCGGGTCCATGCCCTTGATGCCCTGCGCCGATTCGCCGTCGGCGATCGCCTTCACTTCCAGCGGATGCAGGCCGCAGAACTGCGCGATCTGCTCGAAGGAGAGCGCGGTGTTGTCGACCAGCCAGACGGCGGTCGCCTTGGGCATGAGCAGCGTATTGACCATCGGATACAGTCCTTTTATTCGCCCGCGTTCCCGCGCGGGCGGTGGTTTTAGAGCCACCGATATGGGAAAAAGTGCGGCCTGTATAAACGCCCTTTGTGCGTTTCGCAACGGTTTTGGGCAATTTCAGCCGAATGAACCGCCGGTGGCGGCGGGCGATTCGGCGATCAGTCGCACACCACCTGGACGCGCTCGCCCGATCGCGTGACGGAGCGGCACGCCAGTCCCGACGAGGCCTCGCCGGCGGGCGGGCGGGCACTGGACAGCCGGCGCGCGGACTTCCTCGCCGTTCTCGTTCCGGCGTGCGGCGATACCGGGAAGGGCTCGGGCACGGTGGCGACGACGTTCGGCCGGCTTTCGACCGGGCGCATGCGGCCGGGATGCCGCATGTCCAGCGGGCCGAGGTCGACGCGCCGTATGTCGAGGGGTTTGGGGATCACCACCGTTCCGTCGTCGGTCCTGGCGCAACCGCCCAGCGCCAGCGTCACGAAAACCAAACCTGGAAAGAACCGTCTCGGCATCCACCAACCTCCGTTGCCCGGACCTTGGCTAACGAGGGTGGCCGGATCAAGGCAATGCGGCGGTGAAACGGCAGAGGTTGGGCTTAATTATGGCGCTTCCAGCTTTGTTAAGGTTAGCGGCTCGTTAATGCTTGCATGCCTATTGTCTGCGGCGAGCCGTCAATAGGTTCGGGGTGGTACTGCCTGGGGTGAAGCGATTGTGGTGACTGCAGGAGAACCGGGTGACGCGCCGGTGGGGGACGCGAACACCCGAGAGCCGGCGGCAAAGGCCGGACCGCTTGCGGGATTGTCCGGCGAAGAACTGCTTGCCCTGGTCGAGGCCGGCGCCGACTGGCTGTGGGAAACCGATTCCGAGCTGCGCTTCTCGTGGTTTTCGGACACCTACCAGAAGGTCACCGGCATCGATCCGGCGCAGGTCATCGGCCGCTTCCGGTTCGATTTCCTCCGCAAGGCGCTCGACGGCAGCCGCGCCATCGCCGCGCATCTCGACGACCTGCAGGCGCATCGGCCGTTTCGCGACTTCGTCTATGAGCTGAAGGACGGCCGCAAGGGGTGTCGCTGGATCTCCACGACGGGTTTTCCGCGATTCGATGCGGACGGCACCTTCATCGGCTATCGCGGCGTCGGCCGCAACGTCACTGGGATCGCGGCCTCGGTGGAAGCGCCGGAAGAGGCTTCGTCGCAAGGCGAGGAGCCGCATGCCGAGCAGATGATGGCCGCGCTCAACGTCATGAACGACGCCTTCTGCTACTACGATGCGAACGATGTCCTCGTCCTTCACAACGAGGCCATGCGTGCCATGTATGCCGACCTTGGAGACGTGCTCGCCCCAGGCGCCCGTTTCGAGGACCTGCTCGACGCCGGCCTGGCGCGCGGGATGTGGGATACGCAGGGCCTCGCGCCGGGCGAGTGGCGGCAGGCCTGGCTCGAGCGCCGCCGCAACCAACTGCAATCGACGGCAATGCTGCGCTTCGCCGACGGGCGCTGCATCATGCACCGGGAAGTGCGCGTTGCCGAAGGCGGCATCGTCGCCACCTGCACGGACGTGACCGAGCTTGAAAACCGGCAGAGCGAATTGCGGGTCATCGCCGAGCGCAGCAGCCAATTGCTGTTCGACCTGCAGCGCACGGTCGATTCGGTGGAGATGGGCATCGTCGTGGTCGACGCCGACCTCAACACGGAACTCATCAATCGTGCCTTCTATCGGTCGTGGGACATGTCTCCCGAGCAGGTGCCGCTTGGTGTTCCCTTTCGCCGTCTGATCGAATTCGACCGCAACAACGGGCTGGAGGACATCGCCGAGGACGACTGGGAGGCCTACGTCGCCCGGCGGCTGGCCGATATCCGGGCGGGAGAGGTGGCGCCCCGCGAATTCACGCGCGGCGACGGGCGCTCGACGATCTATTCGGTCACCCCGCTTTCGGGCGGCAAGCGGCTGCTGACCTATTACGACGTCACCGAGATGAAGGCGCGCGAAGCGGAACTGGCGGTGACGCTGGAGAAGGCAAAGCTGGCCGAGGCGGTCATCAACAGCGTGCCCAATCCGATGTTCGTCAAGGACGCCGACCTGACCTATGTGATGGCCAACCAGGCCTTCGCCGACTTCTTCGGCACGACGCCCGAGCGGATCGTGGGCCTGAAGGACAAGGACCTTGTCCCGCCCGAGGAGCAGGGCCTGTTCGAGCCGTGGGAACGGCAGGTCCTCGAGACCGGGGAAATCTACGAAGTCGAAATGGGCTTCGAGCGCGACGGCGTCGAGGGCGCGCGCATCGTTCGCAAGAATCGCGTCCGGACTTCGAGCGGCAAGGCCTACCTCGCCAGCTCGATCTTCGACGTCAGCGAACTGAAGCGCCGCGAGAAGGAGGCCGACGAAGCGCGCAAGCATCTGGCCTATGTGCTGGAATCGCTGCCTGCCGCGGTCATGATCTACGATCGCGACGACAATTTCGTTTTCGCAAACAAGAAGCTGCAGGATTCGTGGCCCGCCCTGAAGTCGGTGTGGAATCCGCAAAGCACGCTGCGCGACGCTTTCAGGGTCGGCTATGCCAGCGGCTATTTCATGGAGAGCGGCGACAAGGAAGTCGACAAGCTCTACGGCATCGATACCGAGCGCTGGATCGACGGCATGGTCGCGCGCTACCATCAGCGCAGTTTCGTCTCCGAGCGCCAGAACCCGGACGGCCGCTGGTACCAGGTCTACGACATGCGCACGGACGACGGCACCTTCATCGGCGTGCGCGTCGACATTACGGAGCTGAAAAGCCGCGAGAAGGCGCTGCGCGATTCGATGCGCCAGATCGACCTATTCCGGCATGTGATGGACGAGTTGCCGGTCGCGGCCTTCGTCAAGGCCGAGGACCTGACCGTCGAGTTCGTCAATAAGGCCTGGTGCGCGATGACCGGCATCGCCAAGGACGAGGCGGTGGGGCGTACCGACGCCGAGTTGTTCCCCCGCGAGGCGGCGCAGGGCTACAGCTACAACGATTCCCAGGTCGGCATCACCGGCAAGGTCATCGAGGTGGAGGAATCGGTCGCCCACCGTGACGGCACGGTGCGGCAGGTGATGACGCGCAAGAGCCGGCTGGTGGCGTCGGACGGCTCGATCCATCTGGTCGGCTCCAGCGCCGACATCACCGACGTCAAGGCGCGCGAGCGGGACCTTGAAGAAAGCATGCGCGAGAACGAGGTGTTCCGCAGCCTGATCGACAACGTGCCGGTGTCGATCTACGCCAAGCGCGCAGACCTCAGGCAATTCTACGTCAACAAGGGGTGGTGCGAGCTCACCGGCTTCAGCTACGAGGAAGCGCTGGGCAAGACCGACATCGAAATCTTCGGCGCGGAGGGCGAGGCTTTCGTCGAGAGCGACCTTGAGGTGCTGCGCACCGGCGAGACGCAGGAGATGGAGGAAACGGTGACGGGGATCGATGGCAGCCTGCGCCATCAGTTCGCCCGCAAGGGCGCCATGATCGCCTCCGACGGCTCGCTCTACCTGATCGGCTCCACCACCGACATCACCGAACTGAAGCAGCGCGAGGCGGAACTGCGGGAGGCCCGGCAGCGGGCGATCCTTGCCGATCGCGCCAAATCCGAATTCCTCGCCAATATGAGCCACGAAATCCGCACGCCGATGAACGGCGTCCTCGGCATGGCCGAGCTGCTGGCGAAGTCGGATCTCGACCCCAAGCAGCGGACGTTCACCGACATCATCGTGAAGTCGGGCAACGCGCTTTTGACCATCATCAACGACATTCTCGACTTTTCGAAGATCGATGCCGGCCAGCTGGTGCTCGATCCGGCGCCGTTCAACCTCGCCGAGGCGATCGAGGACGTGGCCACGCTGGTTTCGACGCGGGCCAAGGAAAAGGATCTGGAACTCATCGTGCGGGTCGAGCCCGGGCTCGACGGGCTCTACGTCGGCGATGTCGGGCGTATCCGCCAGATCGTGACCAACCTGCTCGGCAATGCGATCAAGTTCACCGACGAAGGCCATGTGCTGGTCGACGTTACCGGCGAGGCCGTGCCTGCCGGAACGCGGTTCCACGTCTCGGTGACCGACACCGGTATCGGCATTCCCGACGACAAGCGCCAGCTCGTCTTTGAAAAATTCAGCCAGGTGGATGCCTCGTCGACGCGGCGGCACGAAGGCACCGGTCTCGGCCTTGCCATCACGGCACGCCTGGTCGAGCTGATGGGCGGCGAGATCGGCGTCGAAAGCGAGGAGGGCAAGGGGTCCACCTTCTGGTTCTCCGTCACCTTGCCCGATGCCGGGCGGCCCGGGGCGCGGCGCCCCATGCCGATCGACATAACCGGGGCGCGCGTGCTGGTGGTCGACGACAATGCCGTCAACCGCGCCATCCTGTCGGAGCAGATGGCGGCGTGGAAGTTCGATTCCTGCGCGGCGGCCAGCGGCCCAGAAGGCCTGCAGGTGCTGGTTGCCGCGGCAGCCTACGGCCTGCCGGTGGACTGCATCGTGCTCGACTACCAGATGCCGGGCATGAGCGGCGCCGAGATGGCCCGCATCGTGCGCCGTACCGAGGGGCTGGCGGATACGCCGATCATCATGCTGACCTCGGTCGACCAGTCGCTGGCCAGCGTCAGCTACCGCGACCTCGCCATCGACGCCCACCTCATCAAGCCGGCGCGGTCCTCCGCCTTGCTCGAGGCGCTGGTCACCACCATCCAGTTCCATCGCGCCAAGTCGGGACCGAATGAGCCGCCGGCGCTCGCGCTGCCCGGGCCGGAACCGGCTGGCCGGGCGGAAGCGGCGGCCGAGGCGGTGGAATCTGCCGTGATGTTGCCGTCGAGGCCGCTGCCGCTGCGTCCGCGCGACGGCGCCGTGCCGGGCGACGGCCGCCAGCTCGATATCCTGGTCGCCGAGGACAACGAGGTGAACCAGATGGTGTTTACCCAGATACTGTCGGAGACGGGATACGCCTTCGAGATCGTCGAAAACGGCCGCAAGGCGCTGGAAGCCTATGCCCGCGCCAAGCCGCTCATGATCCTGATGGACGTGTCCATGCCGGAAATGAACGGCCATGAGGCAACGGCCGAAATCCGCCGCCTGGAAGCGGGGACGGGGACGCATGTACCCATCGTCGGCGTGACGGCGCACGCCCTGAAGGGCGACCGCGAGCGCTGCATCGAGGCCGGCATGGACGACTACCTCTCCAAGCCGATCAGCCCCAAGGCGCTGCTGGAAAAGCTTCGGCGCTGGCTAAGCGAGGAAGGCGATGACGCCGGCTACGAGGCGGGCGCGAGGGCCTAGCTCCGTTTGAACGGAATCGGCCTTCTCTCGGGTCATTTGCAGGCGCGGTGACGCCGCCTGCCTTCCCGCATCGTAATGGAAGCGTCACGAAGCTGTCATGTGACTGTTACAAACGCCGGCTATGGGCTTGCCGGGCGCCGGAAAACGGTGCCGCGAGACAAATCCGAACAGGAGCAGGCCACATGAGACATTTCCTCCGCTCTGCTGTCGTTGCCGTCGCAATGGCCACAGTATCCAGCTTCACCCTTTCCGCTGCCTCTGCCGCCGACATCTCCGGTGCGGGCGCCACCTTCCCCTATCCGATCTACGCAAAGTGGGCCGACGCCTACAAGAAGGAAACCAATATCGGCCTCAACTACCAGTCGATCGGTTCCGGCGGCGGCATCAAGCAGATCAAGGCCAAGACCGTGACCTTCGGCGCCTCCGACGCGCCCATGAAGGGCGAAGACCTCGAGTCGATCGGCCTGGCGCAGTTCCCCATGGTGATGGGCGGCATCGTGCCGGTGGTCAACATCGAAGGCATCAAGCCGGGTGAACTGGTCCTCGACGGCAAGACGCTCGCCGACATCTTCCAGGGCAAGATCACGAGCTGGGACGACGAGGCGATCAAGAAGCTCAACCCCGACGCCGCGCTGCCTTCGCAGGCCATCGCGGTCGTCCATCGCTCCGACGGCTCGGGCACGACCTTCAACTTCGCCACCTACCTGGCCGACGTCAGCGCCGACTGGAAGGACAATGTCGGCGTCAACACGGCGCTGGAGTGGCCGGTCGGCATCGGCGCCAAGGGTAACGAAGGCGTCGCCAACAACGTCGCCCAGACGGCCGGTTCGATCGGCTATGTCGAATACGCCTATGCCAAGCAGAACAACCTGACCTACACCGACCTGATCAACAAGGAAGGCAAGAAGGTCGAGCCGACCGCCGC
>Ga0182735_1000659_pt1 | contig 26395 bp, 25 predicted proteins | sample eDN5th30CKraftMG_FD_128524 | JGI IMG/M metagenome (GOLD analysis project Ga0182735, IMG submission 128524) | Enriched Miracle-Growth compost microbial communities from Emeryville, California, USA - eDNA 5th pass 30_C Kraft MG (version 2) (version 2) ...
CCCAGCTGGTTCCACCACTACAACACCGTCCATCCGCATCGCGCACTTGGCTACCTCGCCCCGCGCGAATACATCGTCCAATCAACCAGTGAGGAACTGTCCGGAAATTAAGGGGCAACGACAAACATATAGACTTCGAACTGTTCCAGCGAGCCGCAATTGCCCAGCAGGTGCGAGGCAATCTCACTGGCCGTCATCAGGCCGTTCTCAAACGTTCCCTCAGTTCTTCCCATTTCATCACCTCGCACCCAAGCGCATTTCCGGCCTCGATCGCTTCAGGCGACGGACTCCCGTTGGGATTGATGTTCCAAACGACATCGACAGGACCAAAGTCATCCCAGAGGCTGCGAACGGCGTCTGCGGTTGGCTCATAGTCGGCGATCATACCGATTCTGAGAACGGTTCCGCTCCTGAGCGTAACCCGATGAACGCGGTCATACTCCCTGCTTACCTCCTGCACCCGACCATACTGTCGGAGCAAGCGGTCAGAGAACAGGTAGGTCTTATGGGAAGCCGTGTTCGCGTTTCCGTCGAGCGCAGCCGAAATTAAGGTTCCGGAACTTCCCCAGCCTACACGGACTCCCTCAAGATACTCGATTGCCTCACCATGCCAAACGACGGACTTCCGGTAACCGCACAGGAAATCTATCTTCGGATACGTTTCCCGGTAGCTCGCCGCCGTTGCCGCGTCGATCTCATGCGCAGCCGATATCACGGCCAAGACGTCCGGCTGATCCTGAGCTACAATTCGGATGAGCTCGCCCTCCACATGCTCTGCGGTCAACGGTGGCTGCTCTGCGATGTTGGCGAGCGCATATTTGACCTGCCAGTTCACGAGAATATGCCTTCCATGGCCGCGGGAAAGCGGATCGCACGGCCGGCCACACCGCAAACATGGCGTTCTGCTAAGCCGCGCACATGCTCCTGATATTCTGCGAATGTCCGGCGTTCGTCGCCTGCGCCGAGGAACCACGCCACAAGATTTGGCCTAAGATCGAACGCTGTCGCGAATTGTGCGGCGGAGATAGTTTTTATCGGCACAGGATCCCCATTTTAGGCCGTCGTGGGGAGCGGGTCGGTTCCCTCGCTCAAGATGGCGAGATATCGCCGGTAACTGAACACGCGCCCCCGTTTGCGCCCGGTGATTTCTTCAACGATGCCGAACCGTTCCAGATCGGCGAGCGCCGCATTGACCGTGGGGGCTGAGAGCCCTGTTTGCTGAACGAGTTGGTTGGCCGTCAGGAACGGGTTTTGCTGAAACAGATCGTGGATACGCAGCGCGGAGCCTGCCCGGTCGCTCTCTGTCGTGATCCGCTCGCGATCTTCCTTGAACAGATCGACAATCCGGGTGGCGGCCTCGAATGCCTGATTGGCCGTATCCGCAACACCGGCAAGGAAGAAATCGAGCCAGGCTTCCCATGCACCGTGCTCGCGCACCTCCTGAAGCAGGCGGTAATAGTCGGCGCGATGCGTTTTAAGGTAGAGGCTCAGATAGAGCAGCGGCTTGCGCAGCACACCGTTGACGCAGAGGTACAGCGTCACCAACAAGCGACCGATCCTGCCGTTACCATCCAAGAATGGATGGATGGTCTCGAATTGGACATGCAGGAGACCAGCCTTGATCAGGGCGGGTAGACGCGAGGCGTCCTCGTGCATGAAGCGCTCAAGCGCATCGAGACAAGCACCCATCTCGGTCGGCGGTGGCGGCACGAACAGTGCGTTGCCTGGACGTGAACCACCGATCCAGTTCTGAGACCGCCGAAACTCGCCGGGATTTTTCGTGTCGCCACGCCCGCTCTGTAGCAGCCGTTGGTGCATCTCGCGGATCAGACGCAGCGACAGCGGCAGGTCTTCCAGCCGCTCCAGCCCATACATCATCGCATCGACATAGTTCGAGACTTCGCGGATGTCGTCGATCGGCTGGCCGGCTTGCGCCTCGGTTTCGAAGCGGAGCAGGTCCGAAAGGGTTGATTGCGTGCCCTCGATCTGGGACGAGAGCACGGCTTCCTTCCTCACATACATATAGAGGAACAGCTCTTGACGCGGCAGCAGCATGGTGATGCCGTCCAGACGCCCCAAGGCCCGCTCGGCTAGGCTCAGCCTTTCCAGCAGGGCCAGCACGTTGATCGACGGTTCAGGCGGTAATGGGGGCGGCACGAAGGCGCGCACGATTTCGCCCGCCATAGGGGACTCGACGAAGCGGCCTAGCCGAAGGTTAGAAGCTGATTCGGGCATGCCCAATTATGAGGGTGCAGTGTTATTTAAGCAATTGGCCCTTGGCTTAAATAGGGGTTGAGCTAAGTTAAGCGCCCTTAAATAGCTGAGCGATACCATCATAGGCGGGTAGCTGCGTCAGTCGAATGGCTTCTTCGGGCTTAGCGGACGATTGCTCAACCACCGATATGAAGGCACGTAGCTGTCATACAAAGCTCCAAACGCGGGTCCTTCGTGGGACAAAGATCCCAATTGACCGGAGACGATTCGAACTTCGCTACCGTCGAACGCCGCCGTTCCTACGCTTTTCTGCACATAGGCTACCCACTACTCGATGCAAAGGGGTACGTTCGGCGGTTATAGCGTGGTGTAGAGGGGCAATCGGCGGAATTTGGCGCACCCGGAACGATTCGAACGTCCGACCCCCAGATTCGTAGTCTGGTGCTCTATCCAGCTGAGCTACGGGTGCGTGGAGAGGCGCCTTTAGGGCGGGTTGCGCGGGTGCGCAACCCCCTTTTTCCCTATTTCGTCTTGAGCGCCGCCTGCGCCGCCGCGAGCCGCGCGATCGGCACGCGATACGGCGAGGCGCTCACGTAATCGAGCCCCGTTTTTTCGCAAAAATGGATGCTCGGGGCGTCGCCGCCGTGCTCACCGCAGATGCCGAGCTTGATGCCCGCGCGCGTCCCGCGCCCGCGCTCCGCGGCGAGTTCGATCAGCTGACCGACGCCCTCGACATCGAGGCTGACGAACGGATCGGTGACGAATATGCCCTTGTCGACATATTGCGTGAGGAAACGCCCCGCATCGTCGCGGCTGATGCCGATCGTCGTCTGGGTAAGGTCGTTCGTACCGAAGCTGAAGAACTCAGCCGACTGGGCGATCTCGCCCGCCATCAGCGCAGCGCGCGGCAGCTCGATCATCGTGCCGACGAGATATTCGATCTCGCGTCCTTTTTCGGCGAACACCGCCTTCGCCGCTGCATCGACGACGGCCTTCATCAGGTCGAACTCGCGGCGGGTAGCGACAAGCGGGATCATCACCTCGGGAACGGGCGCGGCGCCGGTTTCGGCGGCGACGTCGCACGCCGCCTCGAAGATCGCGCGCGCTTGCATCTCGTATATCTCGGGATAGGTCACGCCCAAACGGCAGCCGCGGTGGCCAAGCATCGGGTTGAACTCGTGAAGTTCGTTGGCGCGGGCCTTGAGCGCCTCGACTCCGACGCCCGCGGCAGCAGCGACCTCGGCGAAATCCTCCTCGCGCGTTGGCAGGAACTCGTGAAGCGGCGGGTCGAGCAGGCGGATCGTCACGGGCAGACCCGCCATCACGCCGAAGATCGCGGCAAAATCGCTGCGCTGTTCAGGAAGCAGCTTGGCAAGCGCCGCGCGGCGGCCATCCTCGCTGTCGGCGAGAATCATCTCGCGCACCGCGGTGATGCGAGCGGCGTCGAAGAACATATGCTCGGTGCGGCAGAGCCCGATGCCTTCGGCGCCGAAGTCGCGCGCGACCTGCGCATCCTGCGGGGTTTCAGCGTTGGTGCGCACCTTCATGCGGCGCACCTTGTCGGCCCACGCCATCAGCGTTGCAAAATCGCCGACCAGTTCGGGAAGCAGCGTCGGCACCTCGCCCGCCATCACCTCGCCGGTCGACCCGTCGAGCGTGATCACGTCGCCTTCGCGCAGCTCTCGCCCCGCGACGCGCAGCACGCGCGCCGCGCCATCGATCGCGAGACCGCCGGCGCCCGAGACGCACGGACGGCCCATGCCGCGCGCAACGACGGCCGCGTGGCTGGTCATCCCGCCGCGTGCCGTCAGAATGCCCTTCGCGGCGTGCATGCCATGAATATCCTCAGGGCTGGTCTCGACGCGCACGAGAATCACCGCCTTGCCCATGCCGGCCGCCTTTTCGGCGCTGTCGGCGTCGAACATGATCTCGCCCGATGCAGCACCTGGACTTGCGGGAAGTCCCTTGGTCAGTACGTCACGCGGCGCCTTGGGGTCGAGGGTCGGGTGGAGCAACTGATCAAGCGCGCCCGGGTCGACGCGCTGCACGGCCTCCTCTTCGGAAATCAGGCCTTCAGCCGCCATGTCAACCGCGATCTTGAGCGCTGCCTTGGCGGTGCGCTTGCCCGAGCGCGTCTGGAGCATCCAGAGTTTTCCGCGCTCGACGGTGAACTCGATATCCTGCATATCGCGGTAGTGCGTCTCGAGCGTGTCGAAGACCCGGCCGAGTTCGGCAAAGGTTTCGGGCATCGCCTCTTCCATCGACAGCGGCTTGGCGCCCGCCTTTTCGCGCGCTTGTCTTGTCAGATACTGCGGTGTGCGGATACCCGCGACGACGTCCTCGCCCTGTGCGTTGATCAGCCACTCGCCGTACCAGGCGCGCTCGCCGGTTGCAGGATCGCGCGTGAAGGCAACGCCCGTGGCCGAGGTATCGCCCATGTTGCCGAACACCATCGCCTGGACATTGACCGCGGTGCCCCACTCGCCGGGAATCGAGTTGAGGCGGCGATAGACTTTCGCGCGGTCGCTTTCCCAGCTCGCGAAGACGGCTCCGATCGCGCCCCATAGCTGGTCCTTGGGCTCCTGCGGGAAAGGCGCCCCGGTCTCGCGCTCGACGATCGCGAGATATTCGAGAACCAGCGCCTGCCAGTCCTCAGCGGTCATGTCTGTATCGAGATAGAAGCCCTTGTCTTCCTTGGCGATTTCCAGCGCTTCCTCGAAGGCCGCATGATCAAGCCCCATGACAACGTCGGCATACATCTGGATGAAGCGGCGATAGCTGTCCCAGGCAAAGCGCGGGTCGCCCGACGCCTCGACGAGGCCAACGACCGTCTTGTCGTTGAGCCCGAGGTTGAGCACGGTGTCCATCATGCCCGGCATCGAGACGCGCGCGCCCGAGCGGACCGAGACGAGAAGCGGATTGGCAGGATCGCCGAAGCGCTTGCCGGTGATACCCTCGATATGCGCGATGCCGTTTTCGACGTCCGCGGCGAGACCTGCAGGAAATTGCTCGCCATTCGCATAATAGGCGGTGCATACCTCGGTGGTGATCGTAAAGCCCGGGGGCACCGGCAGGCCGATCGAGGCCATTTCCGCAAGGTTCGCGCCCTTGCCACCCAGCAGTTCCTTCGAACGCTCGGCCGTGGTGGCCGCGCCGCCGAACAAATGCACCATCTTCGTCATCATATGCTCCTGCTGCCCCGGGGAGGAGATTGCGGGGAAATAGGGTCGATCCGCTACCGGGTCGACTCAGTTTTGCTTTAGTGGTGTCAGGCCGGCCTGCCTCCGTGACGAACCTGCCAGTGATCGTAAATCGCCTGCCCCGCGCCGCCGCGAAAGGTCAGGTTCGGCACGTCGCGGGGAAGCGTGAGCGACCAGGCCTTGATCCACAAAGCCTTGCGCGGCTCGATCGATGCGATCTGCTCCCAGCCGATATGCAGCGGCGGATGGAACAACCGAAAAAGGACGGGCGGGCGCAGATAGATGCCGCGCTGGTCGAGCCAGACGTTCATCGCATTCTTGTAGCTGACCCCGCCGGGAAAGCGGCCGATGACCATCGTCGCCCAAGAAAAGCGCCGCGCATCGGCCGGGATCGGGCGATCCCACGCAAAGGCCGGCAGATACTTCGACCAGCCCAGCAACGACAGGATGCGCGTGACAATCAGCCACATCGCGGCAAAGAACAGCGGAAACCCGACCACAAAGATCCAGACGAGATGCGTTTGGTTCATGGCATCCCTTCCCGCGCGCCGCCGCGCCTATCCCTCGATCTTCGAGAAATCGGCAACGCCATGCACCGCGCCGGTGAAGCGTGACAGCAGGCCGAGGCGATAGGCGCGGACCGCTTCGTCGGGGTCGTTAACCATCACGCCGTCGAAGAAGGCGTCGATCGGCGCGCGAAGCGACGCTAGCGCGGCCATCGCGTCGGTGAAGCATTCATCGGCGACCGCAGCAGCTGCGGCGGGTTCTGCGGCGTCGAGGGCGGCGAGAAGGGCTCGATCCATCTCCGTCGCCCCAGCGAAAGCTGGGGCCGCCATCGTCGGCTCCCCGTCGCCAGCGATCCCAGCTTGCGCTGGGATGACTGTATCTTTGCCCGCCTGCTTCAGGATATTCGCCGCGCGCTTGTAACCGGCGAGCAGGTTGGCGCCATCCTCGGTCGCCATGAAGGCTTGGAGCGCTTTCACGCGCGCGAGCAAGCGAACGAGATCATCCTCGCCGCCGAGCGCAAACACCGCGTCGATCAGATCGTGGCGGACTCCAGCCTCGCGTTGCTGGACTTTGAGGCGTTGAGGGAAAGAATCAGTCAAAGACCAAATAGCCATCGCTGCATCTGTAACGCGAGTGTCGTTTGAACTGATCCGAAATGATTGGAGGCCAGCACGGCTGCGGAGATGCCGCACGAACGATTCTTCTATTTCGGATTTCACTGCTTCCATGCCGCCAAAATCCAAATAGCAGCCTCCATACCAAACCTTCGACGCGAGATAGAGCAAGTAGGCCAAACTCACGCGGATACGATTAGTGAGAATTAGCCCAATGATCGAAAGCTCGGCGCGACGTAGAGCGAACGGATCTTTCGATCCTGTCGGGGTCATTTCGTGCAGATAGAACGCAAATAAGGTATCCAGCTTATCCGCCAGTGCCACAGCCACCGTCACCGGCGCGGTGGGCACGTCATCGCCCTGCCCGACCGGCTTGTAATGATCGCGGATTCCGTCGGCCACAGCATCGGGCAGACCCTCTGCGCGGGCATAGTAACCGCCCATCAGCCCCTGAAGCTCGGGGAACTCGCCGACCATTTCGGTGACGAGGTCGGCCTTTGAAAGCTCCGCCGCCTGGCGCGCAAGCGCTGGATCGCAGGCGGGGACGATGGCTTCGCTCGCGAGCCATTCGGCCAAGTTCGCAACGCGCTCAACCTTGTCTGCGACGGTACCGAGCTTCTCATGGAAGGTGATGCGGTCGAGCTTTTTCGCGTGATCGGCGAGCCTGGTCTTGCGGTCCTGTTCCCAGAAGAAGCGCGCATCGGAGAGCCGCGCCGCGAGCACCTTGCGGTTGCCCGCGACGATTTCGGCGCCGCTATCGCTCGCGTCGATATTCGCGGTGCAGATAAAGCCGTTGGCGAGATTGCCGCCCGATCCGTTCACGACAAAATATTTCTGGTTCACGCGCGCGGTGAGCTGGATGACCTCGGGCGGCACTTCCAGAAAGGCCTCGTCGAAGCGGCCGAGAAGCGGCACCGGCCACTCGGTGAGGCCCGCATTCTCGATCACCAGCCCCTCATCCTCGACAAGGGCAAGGCCGGCATCTGCTGCGGCCTTGGCAGCGCCGCTGCGGATGATCGCCGCGCGTTCTTCATGGTCGACAATGACATGGCAGGCGCGAAGCTTCTCGGCATAGTCGGCCGCCGACCCGATCGTGATCTCGCCTGGACAGTGGAAACGGTGGCCGCGCGTTGCAAAACCTGACGCGATACCGCCGATTTCGCACGCCACCAGCTCCTCGCCGAAGATGGCAACAATGCCCGAGAGCGGACGCACCCAGCGCAGGCTTTCGCTGCTCGCGCTTTCGCGGCCCCAACGCATCGATTTCGGCCAGGCAAAGCCGCGGATGATCGCAGGGATCGCCTCGGCGAGGACATCCCTGGTCGCGCGGCCGGGCTTGTCGATCACGGCGAAATAGACGCCGTCGCGGTCTTCAAGCTGGTCCTGCCTCAATCCCGTCTTGCGCAGGAAACCTTCGAGTGCCTGCGGCGGCGCGCTGGTACGCGGACCCTTGATCTCTTCGCTGACAGCTGCGGTTGCATCGGGAAGCTCTTTCGCAATCAGCGCAACACGGCGCGGAGTCGACCAGACCGTGAGTTCGCGCGCTTCGAGGCCGGCCGCGCTCAGCTGGGCACGAAACAGCTTTTCCAGTTCGGCACGCGCGCCCGCCTGCATCCGCGCCGGGATTTCTTCGCTGCGCAGCTCGAGGAGAAAGTCGGTCACAGCGTCCACCCCGGATAGTTGGCGGTCCAGCGTTCGGACTGGCTGTCGATCCACGCCTTGCAGCTGCCCTTCGCAAGGTCGCGGACGCGCGCCATGTAATTGGCGCGTTCCTGGACGCTGATCACGCCGCGCGCCTGGAGGAGGTTGAACAGGTGGCTCGCCTCGATCGCCTGGTCATAGGCGGCGAGCGGGACGCCCGCAGCGATCGCCCGCTTGCACTCTTCCTCGGCCGCCTTGAAGCCTGCGAAGAGCGTATCGGTGTCGGCGACCTCGAAATTCCACTTGGAAAATTGGCGCTCATTTTCGAGGAACACGTCGCCATAGCTCACCCCAGGCACGTCGCCGACGGGGTCGGAGAAGCGCAGGTCGTACACATTGTCGACGTTCTGGATATACATGGCGAGCCGCTCGAGCCCGTAGGTGAGCTCGCCTGCGACGGGCTTGCAGTCGAAGCCGCCCATCTGCTGGAAATAGGTGAACTGGGTGACTTCCATACCGTCGCACCAGACCTCCCAGCCGAGACCCCATGCGCCAAGCGTCGGCGATTCCCAGTCATCCTCGACGAAACGGATGTCGTGAAGCAAGGGATCGATGCCGATCGCGGCGAGGCTGCCGAGATATTGTTCCTGGAGGTCCGCGGGCGATGGTTTCAGGATAACCTGATATTGGTAATAATGCTGGAGGCGGTTCGGATTCTCGCCATAGCGGCCGTCGGTCGGACGACGGCTCGGCTGGACATAGGCGACATTCCAGGGCTCGGGACCGAGGCTGCGCAGCGTCGTTGCGGGATGAAAGGTCCCTGCGCCGACGCGCATATCATAAGGCTGGAGGATCGCGCAGCCGCGGGCGGACCAATAGGCGTGAAGCGTCAGGATCATGTCCTGAAAACTAAGGGGTGTCCTATCCGCCGCGTCGGCCACGTTTCGCCTTCTTTCGCAGGTGCAACAATTGCCGCAGCCCTTGGCGCAGCGCGGGCGCAGGGTCAAGGGTCGGGCGGAGCCGATGATCGCAAAAGGGCCGCGTAGCGTGATCTTGCGAACGACGGTTGACAAGGTCAGCCAACCCTGCCATTTAGTCAACAACACCTGACATTCAGTCAGGGTTGCGTGACGATTGGGTGGAAATCCCGCGTGAACAATCAACTAAAAGTGCTGCGCGCCATGCGAAATTGGAGCCAAGCCGAATTGGCCCAGCGGCTCGATGTGTCGCGCCAGGCCGTGAACGCGATCGAAACGGGCAAATACGACCCGTCGCTCCCCCTCGCCTTCAAGCTCGCACGATTGTTCGGCATGCCGATCGAGGAGATTTTCGACGATGGTTTCAAGGGACAAGACGATGCCTGCTGAACCCAAGGAAGCCCGCGCGCCGGGGATCGTCTGGCCTGTCGTGATCTCGCTTGGCGCGGTCATGCTCGCCGGCGTCTTCGCGGGCTATCATGACGCCGCCGTCGAAGCCGGGCGCACGCCGCCTGCCCCATGGGTCGGCCCGCTCATCGCCGCGGCGGTCGGGCTCGGCGGCCTCGCCCTCTATTTTCGCCGTCACGCCAGCTGGTTTCGCGCGCTTTCGCCGCGACAGCGTCGCTATTGGTCAGCGCTCGGTCTCTCGGGCATTATCGGCGGCATTATCGGGGGGTGGATGGTGCTCGACCAGGAAACGGGCCGCGGTGCCGCGGACCTTTTCGGCAGCGGCGCACTGAGCCCCAACTTCGCCGTGGGTGCCTCGCTGCTGTGGGCCGGCGGCCTCGCGGCCGGCATGATCCTCTATCACCGCGCCATCGACGACCATGAAGAGCGCGCGTGGCTGTGGGCGGGGCTGGCAGGCTGGTATGCATTCATTTTCCCGGCGCCCATTTGGTGGGCCCTCCATCGCGCAGCGCTCGTCCCGCCCGTCGACGTGATGCCGCTCTTCCTCTTCTCCTTGCTGGTGAACGGCGCTGTCTATCTCTGGCTGAAGTTTCGCTGAGCCTCTTTTCACTTCTCGCCCAACCGCTACAACCTCTCTCCAGAAAGGCCTCCCCCGATGAAAAAATGGTTCAAGAAATTCGCCACCACCTGCGCGATCATTCCGCTCGCGCAGTGCGCATTGATCCCCGTCAACAGCCATGCCTTCGAACCGGCGGCGCAGGTCGCCCCGGTTGCACCGGCAGGAACGCAGCCCGCCGAGACAATCGACGCCGACCCCGCCTTGTGGGTGGTAAAGGACGAGGACACAACCATTTACCTGTTTGGCACGATCCATGTCTTGAAACCGGGCCTCAGCTGGTTCGATGAGGCGGTGAAGGATGCCTTCGACAAGTCCGACGAACTGATGCTCGAGATCGTGGTCCCCGAGGACCAAGCCGAAATGGCAAAGATCATGCTGCCAGTGGCCATCGACCAGAGCGGCAGAACGCTGTCGTCGCGCCTCGCACCGGAGGACCTTGCAGCCTATCAGGCGGCGATGACCAAGGTCGGCGTGCCGCCCGCGCAGTTCGACATGTTCGAACCCTGGTTCGCAGGCGTCACACTCACGATGCTTCCGCTCATCAAGCTTGGCTACGCCCCCGAACAGGGCGCGGAAAAGCAGCTGACGAGCTTTGCCAAGGGGGCGAGCAAACCGGTCGCAGGGCTTGAGACGGTCGAGCAGCAGCTCGCCGTTTTCGATACCCTGCCCGAAGACGAACAAGTCGCCTTCCTCAACGCGGTGGTCAAGGATATCGACAATGTCGGAGCGACCCTCGACACGCTGGTCGAGCAGTGGAGCAAGGGCGATCCTGAAGCGCTGGCCGCGACGATGAACGAAAGCCTGGAGGCGACGCCTGGGCTCGCCGAAGCGCTGCTTTATCGCCGAAATGCCAATTGGGCCGACCAGATCAAGGCACGCATGGAGGAGCCTGGAACGGTCTTCATCGCCGTCGGCGCAGGACATCTGGCGGGCAAGCGCAGCGTGCAGGATTATCTGAAGGAACGCGGCCTGACCCTGACGCGGGTCGACTATTGAGGGGCGAGCGCCGCCCTGCCCTACCGGGCGGCCGCATCGCGGCCGCCCTTTTCGCCTGCCTGCTTGCCGCCTGCTCGCCGAACAAGGAGACCCTCGAGGCGCATCCCGCAATGTGGCTCGCCGAGGACGAAGATACGCGCATCTATCTGCTCGGTACGATGCATGCGCTTCCCCAACACATCGACTGGGACGGCGGCAAGGTCGCCGAGGCCGTGGCGGCGGCGGGCGAGCTCATCATGGAGCTCTCGCCCGACGAACTCGCAGCGGCGGGCGAGGAGTTTGCGCGCCTCGCGCCGCGCCCGGCGCCGCTCCCGATCGAGAAGCGGCTGACCCCGGCCGCCCTTGCGCACTACCGCGCGCTCGAGGCGGGCGGACCAGCCTTTGAGGCTGATGCGCTCGACGATTGGGCGGTGATGGTCCTGATGGGTCAGCGCGTCGCACAGCGGGCCGCGCTCACGCCTGACAATGGCGTCGAGGCGCGGTTGACTGACGATTTTCGCGCGGCTGGAAAGCCGATTGGCGGCCTCGAAACCGCGCGAAGCCAGCTCATGCTGTTCGAATCGCTCGATCCGGAGACGCAGCGCGCGCTGCTCACGCGCGCTGCCGACGGCGCCGCCGACGCGGTCGCCGATGTTCGCGCGCTGACTGCCGCCTGGTCGCGCGGTGATGTCGCAGCGCTCGAAAAAGTGATCAACGAGGATATCGATGCGGTCCCCCGTGCGCGCGAGGCCATCATCACGGGGCGCAACCGCGCCTGGAGCGACTGGATCAAGCGCCGCATGGCAAAGCCGGGCACGGTGATGGTCGCGGTGGGCGCCGGCCATCTGGTCGGCAGCGAGGGCGTACCGGCCATGCTTGCCGCGGATGGTCTCATGGTACAGCGCGTCCAGTAGGGGCGGCAAGGCGCGCCCCTCCCTTGATTACCTTGCCGCGCGCCTGCGCCATTTGGTCCACAAATGCCGCGCGAGGAGCCGCGGGGGCATGCGAAGCCAGTGCGAGCGGATGTAGAAAGCCTGCCGCAGCGCAAAATTGCTCGCCCTGCCCCAATCGTCGCGCGCAAGGAGGCGCCGCTTGAACCAGCGGTCGCGCGGGTCGCGCCGGTCCCAGCCCTCGGGAAGCGCCGCGCCGAAGACGTCGCGCGCGAGGCGGGCGGCGCGGTGGACCACGGCGCGCAGGCCGTGTTTGTCGGCGCGCGCGTCAAGTCGGCCCCAGAAGCCGGGGTCAGACGCGGCAAAATCGCGCGTCAGGCAGTGAAAATCCCAAAGATTGCGCAGCCCCCCCTGCAAATCGCCGTCGGCGAGCAGATGTGCGGCCGAGTGGCAGGCCATGTCGGCGGGCGAGAGCACCGCAAAGCCGCTCTTGGTCATCACCGCATCGGTCACGAGCGCGAGGGGGTCGGGCGTCGTGCGATGCGTTTGCGGCAGAATCGTGTGGTGGACGTCGATCATCCGGTCGCGCGCCTTGTGGATCAGCGGCGGCAGTTCGTGCATATGCTCGCGGTAATAGGCGTCGTCATAAGGATCGGACTTCACCCATTCCCAGCCCGCCTCGAGCAGCTCGTTTTCGGCGCGGCCGATGTCGTGCACGGGGACGAGAATGTCGAGGTCGCCGATCTGCCGCCCCGCAGCGCAGGACAGCCCGGCTGCAGCATAGGCCGTTCCTTTCAGCAGGACGAATTCGATGTGCTCGCTCGCAAGCGCGCGGCGCGCCATTTCGGCCTCCCACAGCGCCTGCTTAGTCGCAACCGCAGCCGCGGCGCGCTCGTCGCAAAAAAGTGCCGCCACCGGACCAGGGAGCGGCGCATCCTCGAGCCGGTGCGCCAATGCCGCGAGCATCGCCTCGGCGCGCGCAGCGCCTATCACCCCCTCCCATTCGCCCGCGGTCAGCATCGCCGCCTCGCATCTGCCCGCAAGGAGGTCGGTGAGATGTTGCACCGCGCTCATGATGCCGCCTCGGCCCAGAGCTGTTCGACGAGCGCAAGACCCGCCGCGCTGTCGGGATAGGAAATGCCAAAGGCAGGGACCGTGCGCACGAGCCGCGTCAGCGCCCCGAAGCCCGCCTCGCCGAGCGCGGTGTAGTTGGTCGACGCCTCGGTCAGGCGAACGAAGGCCTCACCCTCGCCGATGCGCTCGATCGCTGCCGCGTCGCCAAAACGCGGGAAGAGCAGCAGCGCCGGGCGCGCGGGCTCGTGCATCGCCGCGACTGCCTCCGGGCGCGGGATCAGGTGGCGGATATCGCCCTTGGGCGTACCCGAAAGGAGCGGGCCAAGCCGCGCGGCGTCGACCCGCGCCGCCATTTCGCCAATCGCCTCATTCTTGAGGCTCACGGCGCGCGGAAAGGCGAGTGCGTCTCCGCTTCCAGGGTCGATCATCGTGAATTCGTCGCCCATCAGCCGCCAGCCGCTCTCGCCCAGCAAGGCCGCGAGCGTCGACTTTCCCGATCCCGAGATCCCCGACATCAGGACGCTCTTGCCTTCGCGCGCGGCGGCGCTCGCGTGAAGCAGGAGATGCCGCCGCCAGCCGAGCGCAACCTGGAGATTCATCCCCATTTCAGCGGCGAGCAATCCCATCGAGAGCGGCAGCGGCAGCGCGTCGGGCACGACGAAATCGCCGCCGATGTGCACCGAGGGGCGCAGCCAGCGTCGCCATGGCCGCGCCGCGAACAGCCGTACCGTGGCATCGGCGGGGCGCGCGGGGTCTTCAGGGTAGGCCGCATAGAGCGTCTCGAGCGCGGCGATCGGCGCGCCCCAGTCGCTCCCGATGCGGAACCGGACGGGTCCCACGGTGATGCGCGTGCTGTGCCTCACGCGGGTTCCACAAGGCCAAGGGCGGCAAGTTCGCGCAGACGTTCGCCAAGAAGCCTGCGCGTCTCCGCGCCATCGGGAAGGTCGAAGCTCGCCGCGAGGCGCGCTGCGAGCAGTGACGCATTGCAGACCTCGCCGCCCATAGCCGCCAATATCTCGGGCAGCGGCGAGACGACGAGATGCGTCTGCGTGGACCGGCGGTCGAAGATGGCGGTCACCTCGCCAAGCGGCTCGACGCGCAGCGCCTCGGCGGGCGCGGCGCGAAAGGTCGGATCAGCCATAATCTTCAGCGGCAGCAATGAGCTTTGCCAGGATCGCCATCAGAGCGGTGCGCTCGGACGCGCTGATATGCGACTCAAGTCGCTCCTCAGTCGCAAGCGCGGCGGGGACGATGGCGTCGTAGAGCGAGCGGCCGGTTTCGGTGAGGTCGAGGTGATGCGAGCGTCCATCGGCCTCATGCGCCTGGCGGGCGATGAGCTGGCGCTCGGCGAGCGCCTTGGCCGCGCGATTGACCGTCACCTTGTCCATCCGCGTCGCCTGCACCAGCTCGCGCTGGGTCATCGGTTTGCCTTCGCCGAGCACCGCCATCAGCCGCCATTCGGGAATCTTCAGTCCGAAGCGGTTCTGATAGTCAGCGGCGATCCTTTCCGACAATGCGTTGGAGGCTATCGACAGGCGATAGGGCAGGAACTGATCGAGGTTCAGCGTCTTGGCGGCCATGGCCCACCTATTATCGTCTGTTCGGCGTCTGTGAAGACAGGCTGGCGATTAAATCCGCCTAAAAGGAGAGGCGCGCGCCAACCCAGAGCGTCCGGGGCGTCGCACGCTCAACGATGCCCGCCGAGGAGATCGCCGCCCCGACCAGTGCGTTTAAGAGATTTTCGCCGCGCGCCTCGAGGCTGATCGCATCGGAAACGCGGCATGAGAAACCGGCATCGAGCGTCAGTGCATCGCCGAGGCGCTGCAGCCCAAGGTCGTCCTCATTCTGCCGGCCGATATAGCGCAGCGTCGCAAAGCCGCCGAGCGGACCGGCGCCGCGATTGCTCAGCGAGACGCTGCCGCTGTGCTTCGCGACCTGAGCCGGCCGCAGCCCGTCGAGCACCGACGCGGCGCCCGCAGCATCGACGCGCGCGTCGGTGAAGGCGTAGCTTGCGCGCAGCGTCAGCGGGCCGAGCGGCGCGTCGGCGCTGAGTTCGATCCCCTTGCTGTCGATTGCGTCGAGATTCTGCCGCTGGCTGTAGGTCGCCCCCGCTGCGACGAAGCCGACGCCGGGGAAAGTACCAGGCCCGGTGCCGAGCGTCACGTTGGCGATCGCATTTTCGAGGCGATTGCGGAAGAATGTGACGGCGAGGCGCACGTCGCCGAGCGTCACGTCGGCGCCCACCTCGCCGCCCCACAGGCGCTCGGGGCGGAGCAGCTCGTTCGCGGCCGTCGCATCGGGGCCGACGCGGAAGGGCCGGTAGAGTTCGTTGAGCGTCGGCAGGCGCCAACCGCGATACAGGGCCGCGCGCACCGCGACCGGCCCCGCGGTCCACCGCAGCCCGGCGCGCCCGCTCGCTTCCCATCCCTGCCGCGCGGCAAAATGCGCGTCGGTGATCACCGGCCCGGCGACATTGGTCTCGAAGCGATAGCCCGCGCCGAGCCACCAGCGGTCGACGCGCGCGCTCGCGGTCCACAACAGCCCGTCGTGGGCATCGCCCGAGGTCCATTCGGCGAAGGCGCCCACCGTGTCGCTGCTGCCCCCCGCTATGCGGTGGCGGCCGGGGACGAGCCCGGCGAACATATAATCCTCCTGCGTCCGCCCGGCCGTCCGCCGCCAGTCGACGCCGAGCCGCAGCGGAAAGGCGCCGCCGACCGCTGGGCGCAGTTCGAGCCGCGCGCCAAGGCCGGTCGCGGGCACCCGCTGGCGGAGCGCGGGGGCGAGGCTGCTGCGATCCGCCGCGACGCTCGCGAAGCCGCTGTCGAAATCGCGAAGCTGGAGATAGGCGAGCGCGAGCCACTGCACGCCCGCGCCGGGCTGGTGGAGAAAGCGCAGGCTGGCGTCGACGCCATCGACGCGGCTTTCGCTGAAATCGGTGCCGCGGTCGCGCCGGTCAGAAAAGCCGCGCAGGCTTGCCTCGATGCGGCTGTCGGCGCCTGCATCGAAGCGCAGCCGCACGCCGAGCCCGCCCTGCTCATAAGGCGCCGCGCGATCGACCGCGCCGCGCTGGCCCACGACGACCGGAACAAAGCCTTCGCCGCGGCTGTAGCGACCGTCGATGGCAACTTGCCCATCGCCCAGCCGCGTCCCGGCGCTCCCGGACAGGTCGATGCTGTCGCGGCTGCCATAGGCGGCGCTCGCCTCGACCCCGTCCGTCATGTTTGAATAGAGGCCGATCGTCCCCGCCAGAGCGCCGGGTCCATCGACCCCGCTCCCCCCGCCGCGCGCGACAATGATGCCGCCGAGCCTGATCGAATCATAGGCGCTCCACGCGACCCAGCCGCCGAAAGGATCGGCCTGCGGCACCCCATCGAGCGTGATCAGCGCGCGGCTCGACGCATTTCCGCCCAGCCCGCGCAGCGTCACGCCCTGACTTGTCGGATGCGCGCTCCGCCCGTCGGAGCGCCGAAACTGGGCGAGGCCGCCCTCGTCGCGCAGGCGATTCTCGATGCGCGTGCCGAGCCCGGGATCGAGGTCGCGCAGGATCGCGGCGGACTGGACCGAATTGCTATCGGTCGGCTTCAGCGATCCGCCCCCGACGACGACAATCTCCTCGGCCGGGACATAGCGCGCCGGGATGAAGATCGGCTCGCCCTTGTCCTGCGCCATCGCCGCCGCCGGCAGCGCCAGCGCGGCCGCCCCCGCGAGCCGGAGGATCACGCCGCCTTCACCGCGTCGGGGTGCGCCTTTTGAAACGCCTCAAGCTCCATGCAGGCAGCGTCGATCGCGACAAGGCGTGGAAAGGCATCGAGCGGCACTTCGAAGCGGCGCGCATTGTACATCTGGGGCACGAGGCAGCAATCGGCGATCCCCGGCGTGTCGCCGCCGAGATAGCGCCCCTCCCCCGCCATGGCCTCGAGCGCGTCGAACCCTTCGAGGATCCAGTGGCGGTACCAATGATCCTTGGTCTGTTCGTTAAGCCCGAGGTCGCGCTTCAGATATTTGAGCACGCGCAGATTGTTGAGCGGGTGGATGTCGCACGCGACGACATGCGCCTGCGCCAGCGCGACGGCGCGCGGCATCGGCGCATCGGGGATGAGCCGCGGCTCGGGATGGGCGCGGTCGAGCCAGTCGATGATCGCAAGGCTCTGGATGATCGTTTCGCCGTCGGCGACGAGCATCGGCACGAACCCTTGCGCATTCTGGGCGAGATAAGCCTCGCTCTTCTGCTCGCCTGCGATCAGGCTGACCTCGACGCGTTCATAGGCGAGACCCTTGAGGTTCAGCGCGATGCGGACGCGGAAGCTTGCCGAGGAACGGAAATAATCGTGAAGAACGAGCAAGGTCATGTCCTGCCTAATGCCCGGCCTTCGGCATCTCGGCAATCCATTGCCGAAGCAGCGCCGCGCCTTCCTTGTGAACGGTCGAGCGGCCGACCTCGGGCATTGCGATCCCCGCCTCGAGACTTTCGAGGCGGTAGATGAGGAAACTCTGATCGGGATCGCCGGGCCGAATAGCAAATTCCATCCCGCCGCTGCCGCGTCCCGCCGCGGTCGGACGCTTGCGGATACCATAGTTGACGCCGACGGGATCGCTCCAGCGCAGGAAGAGCCCGCTGTTCGATGCGCTTCCTTCGGGATTGTGGCAATGGGCGCAGTTGACGTCGAGATAGGCGCGGGCGCGCTCTGCGATCGAGCCGGTGGCGGGATCGTCCCAGCGCGGCATCGGCATGGCGGTCGCGGGCGCCTCGGCAAAGAAGCGCGCAAATTCGGGGCGGCTGAGCGCGGCGGCGAAATCGATATTGGACGCCTTGGGCCCGATCGGCACGATCGCGCCTCGCTTGCTGTGGCATTCCTTGCACTGATTCTTGTTGGGCACGGCATAACGGATGCTGTGCGCATCGCCGCCCGGGCTCTTGAAGCTTACCGGCACCCGGCGCCCCGCCAGGGCGAGCGTCGCATCCTTGCCGTCGGCGTCCCAGATATAGGGGAGCGCCGTCCAGCCGCTCGCGCGGTGAAGCAGGAGCCGCGTCTCGACCGGCCGTCCGCCGTTATGGTCGGGCCAAGCGAAGTTTTTGACGATCATGCTGCCGAGAGGAAAATCGATATGCCCGTCCTCTGCGACGCGCGCCTTCTCGCCCGGCGGCACCCAGATCAGCCGCTGCTTGTCGGCATAGTCGCTAAAGAGCGGCGTACGCAGCGTGTAAGGAAGCAGCGCGTCGATGGGCTCGCTGGTCCCGGGCCGAAAAATGCCGAAGGCCGAAAGCTTCGCGGGCAAATCTCTGCCGTCGATCACCGCCTGGTTCGGCGCGGGCTCTGGCAGCGCGGCAGCCATGCTGGCGCACATAAGAGCCGCGGCGGCCGCTGCCGCGATACGCTTCACTGGACGCGCGCCTCCATGGTCGCGGGCAAGGTGACGCCAGCGAGCGGCTCGGACGTTTCGCCCTTGAGGTCGGCAGGCGACGGCTTCGCTTCGCTCTGCGGCGTGCCGACGTCGGGAAGGTTGAGCGACAGCACGGCGACCTCATCATTGACAATCGCGCTCCCGGCGCCGTCCCACAGCACCGGCGGTATATGGCCGCCCATGGCGGAGGCGATCTCGGCCCCGCCCGGAAATGCCGGCGCAAAGCCCGCATTTCCGTGCTGATTGCCCCAGACCGCGATATCTTTCGGCAGCGGCTGATATTTTTCGTCCTCATAAGGATAGCGGTAGCCGACGATCATCACATTCGCCGTGCCATTGTCGGCAAGCAGATTGCCGAAAACCTCGACGCGGCTGTTCGCCATGACCAGCACGCCAGTTCCGGTCGGCACGCTCGCGACGATATTGCCCTTGGGCGCAAAGTTCGGCGTGCTGTTGTCGCTCACCACATTGTCGAAGACGCGGACATTATGGCCGCCCTGCTGCGGCAGGCTCGGCAGATCGAAAACCAGGATCCCGCCCGTATTCTTCGTCGCGATATTGTCGTGGACGTCGGCGTCGTAGCAATTCTCGATCTCGATCCCCGCGACATTCTCCATCGCGATCGAATCGCGCACGACGATATTCCTTGACTGGCCGACATAGATGCCCGCGTCGGACGCGCCGCGAACATAGACGCTGTCGATCAGAACGTCGCTACTCTCGACCGGATAGATGCCGTAGGCGCCGTTGGTCTGCTTCGGCCCCGCGGTCCATTCGACGCGCAGTTGATGGTAGACGATACGGTCGGCACCCTTCGACTTGATGCCATCGCCTTTGGTGTTGAGGACCGCGAAATTGGTGAGATAAACGTCGTCCGACGTGACGAGCAGCCCCTCGCCCGCACCCTGCTGGCCCGAAAAATCAAGGATCGTGCCCTCGCCATCCTTGGTGCCTGCGCCGCGCAATGTGACATTGTCGACATCGAGCGAGAGGCCGTCGGTGAGCGTCCAGGTGCCTGCGCCCAGTTCGACGACGTCGCCAGGCTCGGCGAGGATCAACGCTTCTTGCAGTTTCTCGTTCGCATCGGGGGCGCCCGCGGCGACGCTGATCGTCTTCGCAGCGGCGGGGCTGGCCGCAACGGCGAGCGCGGCGATGAATGAAACCCAGTGGACTTGCATCTAATCTCTCCCTGCTTTTTTCGCAGCATGCGGCAAGCCGCGAGAGATGCCAAGGCCTTGCTTACAGCGATGTAGATCAGCTCGCCCGGGGAATGCGCGGGGAGAAGCGCCTAGGGCGCGTCGCCCAAGATCCAGTCGACCCCGGCGGCGACGTGGATCCGCGCTGTGTCATAGATGGGCAGCACATTGGCATCGGGATCGACGAGCATGACGAGTTCGGTGCAGGCAAGCACCAGCGCCTCGACATCCTGCTTGGCGATATCGGTGATGAAGGTGCGCATGGTGCGGCGCGAATCCTCGGTCACCTTGCCCTGCATCAGCTCGTCGTAGACGATGCGATCGACGTCCTCCGCGCGGCTCCCGTCAGAAGGAGCAAGCGTCAGCCCGTAACGCACGAGGCGCTGGCGATACCAGGCTTCGGTCATCACATTGCGCGTGCCGATGACCGCGGCTGACTTGACGCCGTCTGAGCGCATCTTCTCGCCGGTTTCGTCGACGATGTGGAGGAGCGGGATCGAGATGGCTGCCGCGACATCTTCCGCCACCTTGTGCATCGAGTTCGCTGCGATCATCAGCGCCGTCGCGCCCGCATCCTCGAGCCGCTTTGCCGATTGGATCAGCGCATTCCTGGCATGCGCCCACTCTTCGGGCGTGTTCAGCCGCGACAGGTCGCAATAATTGAGGCTTTCAAGCAGGATCGGGGCCGAGCATCCTGTCCCGATCCGCTTCTGCACCCCCTTGTTGAGGTGGCGATAATAAATCTCGGTCGAGGCCCAGCTGATGCCGCCGATGAGGCCGATCTTGCGCATTTCGTTCCCAAACTCCGTTCGCCCGGGCCTTGTCGAGCTTTCCAATTACCTTGCCTCAGTGGCACGAACGTCGCTTTGACATGCCCGGGCGACCGGTTCGCCGATGACCTCTCAGTGCCCGCCGCCGTTCAGCGCCTTGACGATGTCGTCGGCCATTTTCTTCGCATCGCCAAGGAGCATCATCGTCTGGTCCATGTAAAAGACATCGTTGTCGACCCCGGCATAGCCGACCCCCCCCATCGAGCGCTTGACGAACAAGACGGTCTTCGCCTTTTCGACATCAAGCACGGGCATACCGTAGATCGGCGATGATTTATCGGTCTTGGCGGCCGGATTGGTCACGTCATTCGCGCCGATGACAAAGGCGACGTCGGCCTGCGCAAACTCGCCATTGATGTCCTCCAGTTCGAAAACCTCGTCATAGGGGACATTCGCCTCGGCAAGCAGCACGTTCATATGGCCGGGCATCCGCCCTGCAACCGGGTGGATCGCATATTTGACGTTGACGCCTTCCTTCTTGAGAATATCCGCCATCTCGCGCAGCGCGTGCTGGGCCTGCGCAACCGCCATGCCATAGCCTGGCACGATGATGACATTTTCCGCCTGGCTCATGAGGAAGGCGGCATCGTCAGCGCTCCCCGGCTTCCACGGCCGCTGCTCCTTCGCCCCGGCTGCCCCGGCGCTCGCGTCGGCGCCGAAGCCGCCCGCGATGACGCTGAGGAAGCTGCGGTTCATCGCGCGGCACATGATGTAGGAGAGGATCGCACCCGACGAGCCGACGAGCGCGCCGGTGATGATCATCGCAGTGTTGTGAAGCGTGAAGCCCATCGCCGCGGCGGCCCAGCCCGAATAGCTGTTGAGCATCGAGACGACAACCGGCATGTCAGCGCCGCCAATGGGGATGATGAGCAGGAAGCCGATCAGGAAGCTGAGCGCGGTAATCGTCCAGAAGACAGCGGGCGACTGATCGGTGAGGAAATAGCCGATGAGACCCAGGATTGCAGCGAGCGTTCCGAGGTTGATGACGTGGCGCAGCGGCAGGAGGATCGGCGCGCCCGACATATTGCCGTTGAGTTTCAGGAAGGCGATCACCGAGCCTGAAAAGGTGATCGCGCCGATCGCGATACCGAGCCCCATCTCGATGCGGCTGACGGTGAAGATCTGCCCCGCTTCATCAGCGATGCCGAAAGCACCGGGGTTGAGATAGGCGGCGGCTGCCACGGCAACCGCGGCGAGGCCGACGAGGCTGTGGAAAGCTGCGACAAGCTGCGGCATCGCCGTCATCGCGATCTTGCGCGCCATGACGATGCCGATGACGGCGCCGACCGCGATCGCGCCGAGGACCTCGATGGGATTGGCAAGTTCGTGGGTCAGCAGCGTGGTAACAACTGCGATTCCCATGCCCGCCATGCCGAAGCGGTTGCCCCGGCGCGACGAGGCGGGCGACGACAGGCCGCGCAGCGCGAGGATGAAGAAAACCCCGGCGACCAGATAGGCCAGGGCCACCCAGGGATTGATCGGTGCGACGTCGTGCATGTGAAACTCTTCCCCTGTAGAGCGCGCCTCAGCAGCTCGTCAAAATTTTCAGATTATCAGCGCCTTAGCGCTCTTTTTTCTTGTACATGGCGAGCATGCGTTCGGTGACTGCGAAGCCGCCGAAAATATTGACGCTTGCCATCACGACGGCGGCGAGGCCGAGCCATTTCGAGAGCGGCGATCCCGCCGCAGCGCTCGCGATCAGCGCGCCCACGATAATCACCGAGGATATCGCATTGGTCACGCTCATCAGCGGCGTGTGCAGCGCCGGCGTCACTGACCAGACGACGAAATAGCCGACGAAGCAGGCGAGGACAAAAATCGAGAAAATCGCAATAAAATCCATGATATATCTCCCGATTTCCACCTATCCGAGCAATCGCTCGTTGACGACCTTGCCGCCCTGGGTGAGGCGGACCGCATTTCCTATTTCCTCGTCGAGGAGAGGCCTTCCTGCTTCCTTGTCCCAGAAGGCGGACAGGAAATTGAAGAGGTTGCGGCTGAACAGCGCGCTTGTATCGGCAGGCATGAGCGCCGCAATATTCTTGGCCCCAATCACGGTGACGCCGTGAATGCGCTTCGTCTCACCCGGGGCCGATCCCTCGACGTTGCCGCCGCTCTCGGCGGCCATGTCGACAATCACGCTGCCCGAGCGCATGGTCGCAATCTGCGCGTCCGAAATCAGCCGCGGCGCCGGACGTCCGGGGATGAGCGCGGTGGTGATGACGATGTCCTGCTTGGCGATATGCGAAGACACAAGTTCAGCCTGCGCCGCCTTATATTCGTCGGACATTTCGGTGGCGTAGCCGCCCGCGCCCTCGCCCTCGATCCCGGCGACGCTCTCGACGAAGATCGGCTTGGCACCGAGGCTGAGGATCTGTTCCTTGGTCGCGGCGCGCACGTCGGTCGCGCTGACCTGCGCCCCGAGGCGGCGCGCCGTGGCAATCGCCTGCAGGCCAGCCACGCCCACACCCATGATGAAGGCCTTGGCGGCGCTCACCGTGCCCGCCGCGGTCATCATCATCGGAAAGGCGCGGCCATAGGCATTCGCGGCGATCAGCACCGCCTTGTAGCCCGCGAGATTCGCCTGACTCGAGAGGATGTCCATCGACTGCGCGCGGGTGATACGCGGCATGAACTCCATCGCCAGCGCCTCGATCCCGAGCCTTGCATAATCATCGACGCGCGCGCGCTCACCAAAGGGATTGAGCCCGGCAGCGAGCCACGCGCCCTCGGCGAAGCCCGACAGTGTCGCAGGATCCGGCCCCTGCACGCCGAGGATGATGTTTGCCCCCTTCAGCGTCTCGGCGCGGCTGCCGACGCTGGCGCCCGCGGCTGCATAGTCGGCATCTGAGATCGAGGCTTGCTCGCCCGCGCCTGCCTCGACGGCAACATTGGCGCCAAGGCCAATGAACTTCTTGACGGTTTCGGGGGTCGCAGCGACACGGGTCTCGCAAGCGGCGAGTTCCTTCAGGACGGCGATGCGCATGCCGGGCCGGTCAGGACGCGAGCAGAAGAACGACGAAGGCGGTCACGAGCACCGTGATGATCGCCCCTACCTTGAACAGGCTGAGGAAGCCCGAATAGGTTTCCTGTGCTGCTTTGATATCCTGTTCGGACGACATTGGCTCTTCCCCTTATATTGCTCGCTTCGCGCACGCCGCACGCGCGGGTCGATTCTGGATTCGCGCAGGTCTTAGCTACGCCTTCTGCTATCCTCAAGCCCCGCCACGAAAGCAGCGAGGCCTTAATCGCCCTTTTACCCCTCTTGCCTAAAGCAGGCGAAGAGAGCGGAACAACGGCCTGACCAGGCCAACGAAGGGGCGGAAAGCAAGAGCGATGGCAAGCGCGCGCGACACACGAACGGTGATGATCGTCGACAGCGAACCGGCGCAGCAGCGCTTCTTGTCGGCGCTGGTTTCGCGCGGCGGCTGGCGCAGCACGGTCGCGGCCGACACCGACACGGCTCTTGCCAAGCTCGGCACGCAGGAGGGCCTGGCGCTCGACGCCGTCCTCGTCGACCAGGGCGCGCCGGGCATTGCCATTCCCGAATTCGTGGCGGAACTCCGCCGCTGGCGGCCTGCCCTGCCGCTCATTGTCATCACCATGCGCAACGGGGTCGAGGTGGCCGTCAGCGCGATGCGCGCGGGCGCGAGCGATTTCGTCCAGAAACCCATAGCTCCCGATCGGCTGCTCGGCGCGCTCGACCGCGTCGCCTCGACCGCCGGTCCGCAAGGCGAGCTTCGCCCCCTCACCGAAAAGCTGCGCGCGCCGCTCGCCTTTGAGGAGATCATCGGGTCGAGCCCCAGCTTCCGCAGCGCGCTCGCGATTGCCGCCAAGGCAGCGCGCGCGCGCGTCCCGGTGATGATCAACGGCAAGCCCGGCACCGGCAAGGAAGTCTTTGCGCGCGCCATTCACAGCGCGAGCCCGCGGGCGCGCGGCCAGCTCGTCATGGTCGACTGTTCAGCGGTGTCGCCGGGGCTCATCGGATCGGGCCTCTTCGGCCATGAACGCGGCGCGTTCCCGGGCGCCTTCGACCGCCAGATCGGCCGGCTCGTCCAGGCCGACGGCGGCAGCATCATCATCGACCATGTCGAATGTATTCCGCTCGAGACACAGGCCAAGCTCGTCGAATTCCTCAACACGGGCGAGGTGCAGATGATCGGCGGCACGATCCGCCAGAGCGTCGATGTGCGTATCATTTCGACCAGCGCGAGCCCGCTCGACAAGCTGATTGAGGCCGGGCACTTTCGCGAAGACCTGTTCTACGCGCTTTCGAGCGCGCAGCTTACCCTGCCTTCCTTGAGTGAACGCCGCGGCGACGTCGGTCCACTCACCCGCCACCTGCTTGCGCGGATCAGCGGGCTCCCCGGCATGGGACCGATCGGCGTGACCGACGATGCGCTCCGCCTGCTTGCGGCCTATGCCTGGCCGGGCAATGTCCGCCAGCTCCAGGACGTGCTCTTCCGCGCCGCAGTCGCGAGCAGGACCGATGTGCTCACGAGCGCCGATTTTGCTGCCATCGAGGCAGCGCTCGGGGGCAGTGGGGCAAATGGACAGGGCGAAATCGCCATCAACGGCGAAGCGATCGGTGTCACGCTCTACCTTCCCGACGGGAACCTGCGCCCGCTCGAAGAGATTGAGGCCGACGTGATCCGCCTCGCGATCGGTCATTATCGCGGCCGCATGAGCGAGGTGGCCCGGCGGCTCGGCATCGGCCGCTCGACCCTCTACCGAAAGTTGAGCGATCTCGGCATCGACACAGCCGCCTGATCTCTCCGGCACGAAAGCAGCACACCCAGCGGCCGCAAGGGCGCTTTTGTCCGGTCTCTAGCCCGTCAGCGCTGCATCCCTCAATCCGCGCCACACGCGCAGCGCCTGGCGATTCTCGGCTATGTCGTGCACGCGCAGCAGCTGCGCGCCCTGCGATGCGGCCTGATAATGGAGCGCGACCGTTCCCCCCAGCCGCTGATCCGCAGGCGCCTCGTTGTCGAGCGCGCCGATCATCCGCTTGCGGCTCGCCCCGAACAGGATCGGACAGCCCAGGCTGTGAAACAGGGCGAGCCCGTTTACCAGCGCGAGATTGTCGGCGATCCCCTTGCCGAAGCCGAGTCCCGGATCGACGATGATCTTCGCGGCGTCGATCCCCGCTGCAAGACAGGCCGCGATGCGCTCTTCGAGCATATCGTAGACATTGAAGAGTGGATGCTCATATCCACCACCTTCATGCGGGTCGCTCTTTGCCGACGGCGCGTGCATCAGCACTACGGGACACCGGGCGCCCGCGACCACCTCCATCGCGCGCGCGTCGTAACGCAGCGCCGAAATATCGTTGACGATCGCCGCTCCCGCGGCGAGCGCGGCCTCCATGACCGCGGCCTTGCGCGTGTCGATCGATACCGCAGCGCCGCCCCTCGCAAGCGCCGCGACGACGCCTTCGACACGCGCGATCTCGTCCCCTTCCCAGACCAGGGGCGCTCCGGGGCGCGTCGATTCCCCGCCCACATCTATGATCGCCGCCCCTGCTGCTGCCATGGCGAACCCCGCCTCGGCCGCTGCAGCGGCGTCAACATGCTTGCCGCCATCGGAAAAGCTGTCGGGCGTGACGTTGAGAATGCCCATGAGCTGCGGTTCATTAAGACGCACCGTCCGCTCGCCGAGCACGAGCGCGCTGCGTGGACGCTGCACCGCCGCGCGCTGCGCCATTGCTGCCTCCCCCAGCGCGACCGGCATGGCCGCGATCCAGTCATCGAGCTCGGGTACCGGCACAAGCGCTGATCGGATCGCGCCGCCCTCGCGCAGGCTGATCTGCCACCCGGCGAACCAGAGCATCGTGTCGGCAAGACGCAG
>Ga0182735_1000661_pt1 | contig 26385 bp, 29 predicted proteins | sample eDN5th30CKraftMG_FD_128524 | JGI IMG/M metagenome (GOLD analysis project Ga0182735, IMG submission 128524) | Enriched Miracle-Growth compost microbial communities from Emeryville, California, USA - eDNA 5th pass 30_C Kraft MG (version 2) (version 2) ...
GCCGAGCTTTCCTGGTGCGACGACGAGGCCGAACGGCGTCAGATCGAAGCCGAGTTACGCGCCGCCGAGAGGCGCTGGAAGCGACACAATCGAGCGCAGAGAGAAGCCGAGAAGGCGGGCTGGCAATAGGCCGGTGCGCGATCCTTGAGGCAGGTTTGGGGAGCGGCGTCCGCATGGCGTCGCTCCCCCTTTTTTGCGCGCGGGGAGGCGTGAGGATCGGCCAGGAGTGACGCGAAAGGGCCGGCGGTGAGGAAAGGCGCGGAAGGCAAGATGGAAAGCTACGGCACCCCCTGGTTGCCGTAACTATTTGTCTGCACATTATTTTTGGTGGTTTGGGAACGGTGCCGCCCTGTCGAGAACGGTGCCAGTCCGCCGAAAATCGGCGGTTTTCCGCAGCATTTGGCGGCACCGATTTTCATGGGCCGCGAGCGCGCGCATGATCGCGTTTTCGCTCCCACCATAGGCCACGCCCATGTCCACTACCGATGATTTTGAACCACAACTCGGGCGCCTTGGCGACAGGGGCCGCAAGCCTAAGCCGCGCAAGTTCCTATCGCGCGTCATCGCCGCCGCCAATCGAGCGCGCGGCGGGGCACCTGGACGTAGTGGCCCGTCGTCCTTCACCGGTAGCCGCATCGGTCGCGGCGCAGGCGTCGGCCGCGTCCTCTCGGCGCGCGATCGATACGCTGCCTTTCGTCGGCGGCGCGTGATCGTCAAGGTTCGTACCGTTCGGCTCGGCGGCAACGGCTTTGAGGGAGCCAAGGCGCACCTGCGCTATGTTGAACGCGATGGCACCACGCGCGAGGGTGGACGCGGGCAGCTCTATAGCGCGGACAGCGATGCGGTTGACCGCAACGCCTGGCTCGACCCTGCGAAGGATGATCGCCACCAGTTCCGCATCATCGTCAGCGCCGAGGACGGCTTCGAATATGAAGACCTCAAGCCGCTGACCCGCAGGCTGATGCAGCGGGTCGAGGAGGATTTGGGGACCAAGCTCGATTGGGTAGCGGTCGATCACTATAACACCGGCCACCCGCACACGCATATCATCGTGCGCGGCAAGGACGATCGCGGCAAGGATCTGATTATCGCGCGCGACTATATCAGCCACGGTTTGCGCGAGCGCGCTGCGGAGCTCGTCGACCTCGATCTTGGCCCACGTACCGACGATGCCATCGAGCAGCGCCTTCGCGCCGAGGTGGGCCAGGAACGGCTGACCAGCATCGACCGCGCGATGCTGCGCGAGGCCGACGAGGGCGTTCTTGTCAGTAGCGATGCGCGCGGCGCATTCGATCAGACCATTCGCATGGGGCGGCTCAGGAAGCTCGAGCATCTCGGGCTAGCGTCACCCATCGGGGGAACACATTGGCGGCTTGCCCCGGGCCTTGCCGACACGCTGCGCCGCATGGGCGAGCGCGGCGACATCATCCGCACGATGCAGCGCGCTTATGCGGCGCGTGCGAACGCCCCGGCGCTTGTCGATCAGATCATCTATGACCCGACCGCACCCGATGCCCGCCCGCTCGTCGGCCGCCTCGTCGAGCGCGGTCTGTCCGACGAAGTAGAAGACCGCCATTATGTGATTATCGAGGCAGTCGATGGCCGCACTCATTATGCCGAGATCGGCAAGGGCGAGGCCGTCGGCCCGATCTCCCAGGATGCGATCGTCGAGATCGCGCCGCGCAGCGGCGGGGTGCGCCCCGTCGATCGCACCATAGCGGAGGTCGCTGCCGCCCATGACGGGCGCTACACAATCGACGCGCATCTGCGGCACGACCCCACCGCCAGTGAACGCTTTGCCGAAACCCATGTCCGTAGGCTCGAAGTCATGCGGCGCATGATGCGCAGCGTCGAGCGCGAACCCGATGGAAGCTGGATGATCGCGCCTGACCACCTGGACAAGGTGAAAGCGTTCGAGGCCCGCCAGCTTCGTGACCGCCCCTTCACTCTTGAAACGCTGTCGGCCGTGCCACTCGACAAGCTGCCGGGGGCCGACGCCGCGACATGGCTCGATCGCGAGTTAATCGCTGACAACCCGGTGCCACTTCGCGATGCCGGTTTCGGGCGCGAGGTGCGCGCCGCGCAGGCCATCCGGCGGCAATGGTTGGTCGCCGAGCAGCTTGCCGATGAACAGGGTGGGCGAACCCTCTATCGCACGAACATGCTCGCGGCCTTGCAGCGCCGCGAGCTGATGCGCGTCGCGCGCCCGCTATCCGAGGAAATCGGCAAGCCCTTCGCCGAAGCGAAGCCGCAGGAGCCGATACAGGGCCGGTTGGTCCGCGTCGTCGATATGACCAGCGGGCGGCATGCGCTGGTCGAGCGGTCGCACGATTTCACACTGGTTCCGTGGCGTCCGGTGATGGAACGGCATATCGGCAAGAGCGTGTCGGGTATCATGCGCGAGGGCGGCATAAGCTGGACCATCGGACGGCAGCGTAGTGGGCCGAGCATTTAGTGACTGCCATTATGGATTATTCTGGTAGTTTCGCGTTGATCCGCTTTCGGGTGTGAACGCGAACGATGGAGCTTGGCTTCAGCCATTCTTCTTCAACGCAAATGAGATTGAGCATTACAACTTCGGTGGATCCTTCAGAAGCATTTCACAAAATGCCTGATCGCGAAACGGGGCATTTACTGTTGCCACTCTAGTACCGCGACTATGATGTACGGCCCCTCCGACATGTGGAACGATGACAACGCCTTCTATGACGATGGCGAATGGATCACTTGGACCGAGATCAACTCTCACCTTGAACGGCTTGAGTTCGAAGCTCGCTTTCCGAATTTCGATGTCGATCTGGTTCCCATCTTCCAAAACCTGCTGTCCACGGCTGGGGAATATTACGACCTGACTGGTCGCCACCTGCAAGTTTATGGCGATCTCGGCGAGCTTTACGGCGCGATCGTATATGGCATCAAACCGCATCGGATTTACGCGCAGGGGTCGGACGGCAAACTCGGGAATGACTTCGTCGAGGTAAAGACAATAACCCCGTTCAATTCGAAGGATACGATTACCCTCAATCTCAAGGGGAATTTCAGCAAAGTTCTGATCGTGAAGATCGACGCCAGTTTTGAGGTCCAGAGCAAGCTGATCGATCGCAAAGCTCTGCCCAAATCGAAGCGTGACGTACTTCGGCTCAACTGGGCCGATTTTGCATCCGAGACGGACCCGGATAGCGCATTTCGCCTGAGCGCACGGTAACAGCACTCTATTCGCTGACAGTGGCCGAGAGGCGACGGTCCGCTTCGGGGCGTCATAGGCGTGAAGCGGACCGTTGCCGATCTACTCCGCCCAATGTGGCCTTCGACATAAGCAGATGCTTAGGCCTGCGCTCATAAGCGGTTCGCCGATGGCTTGGCGACTTTAACAATGTTCAGATCCTTCAAATAAAGAAGGAAAAGATCATGTCTATCTTGCCCCATTTCGATTCCGAAGAATTTGCAGAAAAACCAGTTCGCTCGCGTCGTAGGTGGGATCCTGTCGTGAAAATAACCCACTGGGCCATCGTTACGGCCATCATCGCAAACGCGCTGTTCACCGAAGAAGGGTCGGGCGTTCATATATGGGTCGGCTATTCACTTGCCGCCATACTCGTGTTTCGCCTGCTATGGGGGCTGATAGGACCTCCCGAGGCTCGCTTCTCGGCCTTTCCCCCGAGCCCTCGCCGGGCTCTCGCCCATCTGCGCGATATCAGGGTCGGCAAAAAGGAGATTCATCACTCTCACAATCCGCTCGGCGCGCTGATGGCCTATGCGATCTGGAGCATGCTCGGCGTCATCATCGCCAGCGGCGTAGCGATGGCGCGGCCTCCTTCGACGGCTTTTCTCGATCGAGCGGCACCGCCAGGCGAGGTCAGCCGGCAACTCGTCGTAGAACGGGGTGATCGCGACCACAATGATGAGCGCAACGACACTCGCGAAGAGGACGGCGTGTGGGAAGAAGTCCACGAAACGGCCGTCAATCTGCTCTACGTTCTTATTGCGCTTCATATCGCGGGGGTGGCCTTCGAGACGCGACGGAATGGCCGGGAAATCCTGTTGGCTATGTTGCCCCGGCGCGCGTAAACGTTGGTCATGCAGGCAAGACGAAGATCGCTGGAACGCCGGGCGGTCGCGACCACCTTTCTGGTGATCCTCCAGGCTCTCGCGACGATCTTCTTTGTCGCCGACGTCGCCGGCGACATCGCAGACGATGGCTGGAGCATGCACCTGCTCGTCGAAACCGGTGCGACCGCCGCGCTTCTCGCCGGCGTCGGCTTCGGCGCTCTCCAGCTGCGCTGGCTGATCCTTCGCTCCCGACTTGACGAGACGGCGGTCGCGGCGGCGCGCGGCGCCATGTCTGACCTTATTCGACAGCGGTTTCTCGAATGGCACCTGACCGGCGCCGAGGCCGACGTCGCGCTCTTCGCGCTCAAAGGCTTCGATGCAACCGAGATTGCGCACCTCCGGGGCGCGGCGTCGGGGACGGTCCGGGCGCAACTCGCGCGCATCTACGCCAAGGCCGGAGTGCATTCGCAAGTCGGCCTGATAGCCCAGATGGTCGAAGACCTTGTCGACGGCGACGCGATCAAACCGGCCGAAGCCAAACCGCAGGGGAACAATGGATGAGAAGCCACCGCGAAAGCCATCTCGTGTCGCGCATCGGTTGGCTGCGAGCCGCCGTGCTCGGTGCCAATGACGGCATCGTCTCGACCGCAAGCCTCATCATGGGCGTCGCCGCATCGGGGGCCCCGCGCTCCGCGGTGCTTGTCTCGGGGATTGCCGGGCTTGTCGCGGGCGCTATGTCGATGGCCGCCGGAGAATATGTTTCGGTGAGCTCGCAGTCGGACACCGAGCGATCGGACCTCGAACGCGAACGGCTCGAACTGGCGACAGACCCCGATGCGGAGCTTGCCGAACTCGCCGACATCTATCGAGCGCGGGGCGTCGATGCCGATGTCGCGAAAACCGTCGCCATGCAGATGACCGCGTTCGATGCGCTCAGCACCCACGCCCGCGACGAGCTTCACATCACCGATATGACAGCGGCGCGGCCGATCACCGCCGCGTTCACCTCAGCCGGGACCTTCACACTAGGCGCCCTGCTCCCTGTGCTGGCGGCCGCGATGCTCCCACACGACTGGCTTGTGCCCGGCGAAGCGGTTGCATCGCTCCTCTTTCTTGCTCTGCTCGGATGGGTTGGGGCAACGGCCGGCGGATCAAGACCGTTGAAGCCAGTCGCGCGCGTCGTCTTCTGGGGAGCTATCGCTATGGGGCTGACTGCAGGTATCGGGCGACTGGTTGGAACTGCCATCTAATCGCGAAGGAACAGGCGCTTGGACATTATCGGGTTTGCGCTTGCCGTGCTGCTGATCGAGCTGACGCCGGGCCCGAACATGGCCTGGCTCGCCGGGCTTGCCGCAACCGAAGGCCGGCGTTGCGGCCTGTCTGCCGTCGCAGGCGTCGCGCTAGGCCTGCTAGCGAACGGCGTTCTGGCAGCCTTGGGGCTCGCGACATTGCTGCAGGCCGCCCCGCAACTCTGGAACGTCCTGCGCTTCGCCGGCGCGGCAATGATGCTGTGGCTTGCCATCGAAGCATGGAGCGGCACCGGCGATGGATCACGATCCACACAACCGGTCAGCTCGCCTCGCCGCGCCTTTGCGACCGGCGCCTTGATCAATCTGCTCAACCCGAAGGCTTATATCTTTTTCCTGGTCGTGGCGCCGCAGTTCCTGAACGGCGAGGCGCTCGGCATCCGCAATGCGCTTGTCCTGTCGGTTATCAGCGTCGCCATCGCGACATCGATACACCTGTCGATCGTCATCGCCGGAAGCGCGGCGCATGAATGGCTATCCGATCCGCGGCGCACGAGGGTCGTGCGGCGCGCATTCGCGATGATCATGCTGGCTGTTGCAGCGTCATTTCTTCTGACCGATCTGGGCTAACGGAATTCTTGTGCGGTCGTTTCCCATGGCGTTACCTGGCCGGTTCCGGACAGGCGGCTATCGGAGCGCGGCATGAGGAAGCGGACATAGAAAAAGGCGGCTCATTGAGCCGCCCGAGTTTAGATTAGCGCGCTGAAGTCAGTTTCCTGGTCCCAGTAGATATGAACCTTCCCAGCAGGCAGTATCTCACGTGTCCGCCAAACCGTTCCGCGTTAGGATCTTCCCGGTTCCCCGTTTGCTTCAGCTATCGCACTTTTTTTACTTGTGCTTGGTCGGATCGACCAAACGATATCCCATCCCAGGCTTGGGCGTCGGTGGAAGCGGCTCGCCACGAACGACAGTTCGCTCCGCGCCGGTAGCACCGCCCCGAGGACCAAGGATGCCATATTGACCGGACCGCGGAGCAGTCTGGCCAGGTTTAAAAGTCTTGCTCATCAAATCACCTCCTCTCTACGCGCAACACAAGATATTGAGTCCTTTGCATCCGCAAACCGCAACATGAGCGATTTCCAATGCGATGCAAGATAATTGAATGCGGAAGAACAAAATTGGTACACGATGTGGCTGATCTGCAACACTCTTGATCAGGACCTCGCGTGTCGGCCGATCCCGGTCAGCTCACTTTACGGCCATCGGCTCTTGTTCCGTCCCCAGAGGTTTTCGGCAGCCTCGTCAACGCCGGGAAGCGCGCAAAACTCGCAGTCAGGAAGTCTCGGACGCAGACGACGCAGCGCGCCGATTGGCCCGATCCACGGATCCACCGTCCAGAAGTTGGTGGTGGCGGTGCCTGTTTCCGAACGAAGCAGCTCGATGACGAGCAGCGCTCCGGCCAACATCGAAACGAAGGCGAAGGGCGCGAGGACCTGTCGTCCTTCGGGCGTTAGTAGCGCTTGTTCGGCGCAAAGTTGCTTGAAAAGGCTGTCATAGGCCTTGCCGACGACATCCACGGCCGCAAGGGAGGGATGGGCCAGACAGATGCGCTCCGCGGCTTCTGCCGATACCAGGCCCTGCTGCACGTCTGCGAGCGTTATACCGAGCCCGTCCGCGATCGAGCGTTCGCGCGCCTGCTCATCGATCACATGCCGATAGATGCAGGCCAGACAGGCCGCCTCCGCCGGCTGATGGTTCGAGTGAACGACCACCCCGCGCACGTCGGTGGTCGACGCGTCGAGAACGCGGCCCGGAAGCTCCTTCTGGATCGAACGGCGCACGCGCCGGCTGTCGACGGTGACGATGGCGGTCGCGGGTGGCCCGCCCGCGGTAGCCACATGCTCCGTGAAGGTTCCGATAAATGGTGAGAGACGAAGCCTGCCGAAATCGGCAGCTGCCCGCCGTGCCAGCGCTTCAGCCTTGGGTCCCGTATCATCGGCGGTCAGATAGAGGCAGCGATTGGCATTGCCGGTCCCGACATTCTTGGGATCGACGATCGTGATTTCACCTTTCACGTCAATATGGCGAAGCGCGCGCAGGAACCCATGCGCAACGGCCCCCGCCCCGGCCATCACGGCTTCGATATGCACGGGCATGGCGATCGCTTCGGCGGCGATACCGAGTTCCGCAAATTCGAAGCATAGCGGCAGCCGAGTTTTGGGCAGCGCGGGGCTGTCGATCAGTTGCGCCAGCACCGCCGCCGCCAGCGGACAGGCGGCAATGGCGATGTGGAGCGGGTGCGGGTCGCCTTCGGCCGGGTCGACCGGTTCGATGTCCGCGACCAGCACGTCGACGCCGATCCGCGCCCACAGTCGCGGCAACGAAGTCCGGGGCTCGGCATCGCCGACCACCAGTTCGATCCCCGCCCCCTCGATTTCGTCTTCAGTGGTATCGACGGTTCGCTCGAGCAGCGCGATCACTTCGTCCGCGAGCGCGCGCGCGGGTCCCGACGCGGGCGCCGTCACGAGCGCCCGGCATTCGAGACGTTCGGCGGCCGCTGCTTCGTCGATGCCGAGAAGCGAGGCAAGCATGCGGGCGTTTTCTTCGGCTGGGGTGATCATCGGCGGATTTCCACACGGGCATGGGGGCCGAAATTCGGCACTTCGAGCCAGTGGTTCTCAGCCGACAGTTCGAATGTCTTCGCTTCCTCAAGGAAGTTGCCGATCGTCGTCGCCGAGGCGAAGAAGGGCAGCACGAGCGACAATGCACCGCGGTGCCGGACGATCGCCCAGCGGTCGTCGGCTACCGAATGGAATGCCAGTTGCGGATGGGAGTGAACCTGCGCCGCGATACGTAGTCGCCGCGCGCGAAGATGGGTCATCAGCATGCGCATGCTCGCGGGCGGCAGATGGAAGCGATCGGCGGCGGTTTCCTGCTCGGGGTTATAGATTTCGTCGACGACCGCTGACTGACCGGCAGGCGAAGCGGTGAGCCAGAGGACGAGACGTTCGTGACGGCGGCGACCTGCCGCCTGCAGATGATCGATCGTGTCGCCGGCAAGCTCGGCAGGGCAAGTGAGCGAGATCATGGGTTGGCTCCTTTCCAGGCGCGCCAGATTTGCGAGATGAGGCCTAGGAGGTCATTGCCCGGCTGGCCCCGATAATTTTCCCAGCGTTCAGGGAGATGGCTTTCATGGGTGTGGAACTCGCGAATACCGCGCATACAGATGAAAGGCCGCCCGGTAAGGGGGTGCGGCCCGCCATTGAAGATGTTGGTCGTCGTGGCCGGCACCGTGGTCACAAAGCGGCCATCGGCATGCAACAATGCCACCGAGGGCGGGAGGTCGTTCCAGTCTGTGCAGTCGAAGCGGACGCGCAGCGGCGTCGCCTGATGGCCGAAGATAACGTCGAATACCGGAAATTCCGCGGCAACGACGGTCCAGGCTCGATGCGCGAGGGTGCGCGCATCGAGCCTGGCCATTTCGGCCTCGAAAAGCGATCGCGAAATCGCCTCAAGCACCGCCGCCGCCTTCGCGCGGATTCCACTCGATCTCGACCGCGCCCGACAGTCCGTTTTCAGCGAAGCTGCGGTCGGGGTCGATATCGCGGCCGTCGACCGTAACGACCCACTGGCTGGTATCGCCAAGTTCGAGGCGGTTCGCCGCACGCTCGAGGATACGGCGCACCGGCGCCTCGCTGCGGACGCGGAGCGCGCCCTCAGCGGGAAAAGTGCCGCTCGTGGTGAAGACGGTCACCGCGACAAACTCGGGGCCGTGGCGGGGACGGGTCACAATGTCCTCGACCCCGTCTGGACCGAACGAAACCGTGCCGCCGCTGCGCAGCAGGACGTCGCCTTCCTCTTCGCGCTCGAGGACGAGGTCGTGATCGTCCGCAACCTCGAGCATGTCGCGGAGCCGGTCGACGGCGATCGTCTGCGCGCACCAGACCTGGCCGACCTCGTCGAGCGTGAAGGCGAAGACGCGGTCGCCGCGTTCCGCCCAGAGCGCGGCGCCCGCAAGACCCTTGAGGTCGAGCTCGTCGTCCGTGCCATAGTGGCGCGTGCGACCGCTGATCGCGAGCACGGCCTGATATTCGCTGGGCGGCGTCATGCCGGCCTCGATCAGCGCCTGGCGGACGGTGATCGACCGGTCGTCGAAGCGCAGTTCGGTTCCGTTGAGCGGGATGCCGAAGCGCTCCCTCTTATTTACTTCAATCGCACTCATTGTGCTTCTCCATGCGACCGCGGAGGGGATCTCGGCGTCGACGGCATGGATATAATAGCTGTTTTTTAGCTATTCAAGGGCTATTAAGCAAATATCCTATATTGACAAAATCCATAACGCCGCGCATGGCGGCGATCGGAGACCTGCGATGAAGAAAACGATGACCCTCAATCTGACCGAAGAGGAAATGGACGTCCTTGAGCGGCTCAGCGAGAAGAAGGATCTCAGCAAGACCGTTCTGCTCCGGCAGGCGCTGCGACTTTACCAGCGGATGGAGGAACGGCTCGATCGCGGCGAACGGCTGTATTTCGAGGATGAGGCCAAGAGCGAAAAAGCCGAGATCATGATGCTATGACGCCGCCCCGTTCCCATGTGGCCTCACCGGTCACGCTGTGGGACATGAGCGCTGGTGTGCCCGTCGAAGCGGAGCTTTGGGATCGCATAACGGCCCGGAACCTCGACGACTGGGAAAAGCTCTGGATTCCGGCGCTGCGCGAGCGGACGGAAGCGGTCGCGGCGCTCGGTCGTGGCCTCGTTTCGAGCTCGGCGAGCGGCACTTGGCACTGGCGCGACAAGCTCGCAGCGATACAGGGCAAGCTCACGCATCAAAGCTATGCGATCGTCCGCAGCGGCGTGACGCAGGCGATGATGATCGTCGATCATACACAGCGTGCGAAGATTTCGGCGCAGCGGGACCAGCATCTCGTCTATATCGGCTATATCGAGGCGGCGCCCTGGAACCGGGCCGAGTTTGGCGTGGACGCGCAGCAGCTTTCGGGCTGCGGCTCCCTTCTGGTCGGGACCGCGATGAAGCTCAGCGTCGAAGAAGGATTCAAGGGGCGGATCGGCCTGCATTCGCTTGCCCAGTCGAATGACTTCTACGCCAACCACTGCGAGCTCCAAGACCTCGGACCGGAACCCGACCATCGTAATCTGCGTTATTTCGAAGCAACGCCAGGGATTGCACAGCAATTTCTGGGGAAAGGAAATATGCGATGACCATCACATTCGACCGGGAATGGTGTATCGCGATGTCGCGCCGCGAAGCGGGGATGGATATCGGGGCCGGAACATTGGCGATCGATCCGATTTTGCACGACGAGCCGGTCATGGCGGCCGACAATGACGGCGACGACGCGCGTCTCGCGCTCGGCAGATTCGTCAGCCTCATGCGCCGCAACCAAGGACTGTCCATAGAGGGGCTGGCCGACCGGGCGGGCGTCGAGATCGGCGACCTTCTCGCGATAGAGAAAGATCCACACCATCTTCCCGAGGTTCACACGCTTTATCGCCTGTCGCTCTCCTTCGGCGTCTCGCAGAAGAAATTGATGGGCCTCTCAGGGCTGACGCGGGCACGCGATGTCCGGTACATCGGCGAGGCGGTCCGATACGCCGCCCTCTCTGAATCCATTTCGGAGCTAAATGATGAAGAAGCCGCTGCCCTCGACGGCTTTATCCGGCTATTGAGCGAAAATGGAGATAATTAGCGTCGCACGCTAGGGGGCGGATTGGCAAAGAATGTTTTCCTGAAGACCCGCATTGCGGGCGATATCGACGCGCAAATCGAAAAGGTGCTGAAGCGCCTCGGCAACCCCGAGCCGCCACTCGATCTTCGTATCGTTCGAGAAGCGCTCAAGCTCGATTTCGGTTATTATTCGGCGCGTGATGCCGGTCTTCTCCAAGAGACGGTCGCGCGGCTGCGGGTCGGCGCCAAGCAGGTCGTGCTGCGACCGTCGCTACTTCTCGACGTCGTGCGCAAGTTCGACCTCCGCGCGCTCTACTTCCCCGACCAGAAGCGCATCCTGCTCGACAAGGATCAACCGCCGCTCAAGCACCGGTGGAACGAGGCGCACGAAATCGGCCATAGCGTGCTTGAATGGCATGCGGGCGCGATGTTGGGTGATGACGACCATACGCTCATCCCTGCCTGTCATGAAAAGATCGAAGCTGAGGCGAATTTCGCGGCTGCGAGGCTGCTGTTCTTGCGGGACCGTTTTCGCGAGGATGCCTTATCGCTTAACCCGGGTTTTCCTGCGCTCAACAAACTGGCCGAACGATATGGCAACACCAAGACATCGACCTTCTGGCGCGCGATCGAATATTGGGGCAGCGCAGTCCCTATCGTGGGGATGATCACCGATCACCCCCATCCTTCGATGCGGAAGAGGGATTTCGACTCCGAGAATCCGTGCCGCCACTTCATTCAGTCACCCGCCTTCGGAGCAGCATTTTCGAACGCATCCGAGGTTGCCATTTTTGGCAGTGTCGCCGCTTATTGTGGCCGTCAGTCCGGAGGGAAGCTCGGTAGCGATGATATCATCATCAACGACGACAATGGCGACCGGCACCATTTCTTCTTCACGAGTTTCCATTTTCACTATCAGACGCTGACGCTCGGAATTTATCAGAGACCGTACACAAAGCTGGTCCAGTTTTGACGCGATACGCTCGGCACCTTCTGCACGCTGGCAAGGCAGCGCACCGTTTGATGAGGAAAAATTCTGTTCACCGAAGTAGCCGTTCTGGCGGCTGGCGGGCCAGAGTCTAAGTCGGTTGCCAGCTCGGGCGTGGGAGCCCTGTCGGCTGTCGTGGGGAAATAGACGAGCCATTCGATCCAGAGGCACGGCGTGACGCTCGCATTGTGCCTCCCCCATGCAGTTTGCCACTGAGCCAAACGTTCATGTCGCCAGCTCGCGTTCGGCGAAAACTGCATCTCATTGATCGGAAGTCCTACTTGACCTCCGTTTTTCCGGGAGCAGGAATGTCAGCTTTCAGAGACAAGCAATGACATGACAGAACGACCAAGTTCAGGCGCGATGCAGCCACGCTGATGCCTATCGCGAAATCTGATCTGGCATCGGAATAGCGACGGAGGGAGCGCATAGGTGCGTCGCCTTGGCTGAGGCCCTTGAGGGGAGCTAGCTACCAAGGCGATGCCGGTTCTCCTTTCCACTGAGCCTTCCAGCGATCGAAATGTGGAAGAAGCGCGGGAGGGAGGCTGGAGACAAACGCCTTGTCCATCGGGTAGTGAGGCATTGCTTCCGCAACGGCGTCGAGCAGCAGCATGCCCTGCTTTTCATCCTTCGGCCGCTTGAGCGGATTCCGGCCAGCTTTCTCGGCCATCCAGAGCTTGTGCAACGCGAAATAACGTGGGTCGGGGGCGACGATACGTGCAGGCGCGTTGTCACGGGCGATGACGACATGATCGACTTGGCGTCCCAGCAGCAGCCATTCCTGCTCGGGGAGCGGGATCGGCCTAGGTTGATCCTTGCGAAACATCCCGTCGATCGTGCTGGGGGCCGCCAGGATCTCGACCTCATACGCCTTGGCGTTACGGGCCTGAAACTGGCGCTCGGTATTGACGGTGTAGGTCCGATCGACAGCCTTCAGCATCATCCAGATCGACGATATCTCGTCAGCCGGGGGCTCAGCGGTCCACGCGAGGTCAAAGTCGAGCGTTTCCTCGGGAACGTCGCGGATCGCGCCGCCCGCCTCGATATGATAGGCGGGCATTGCGTTCGTGCCGACCACCATGAGGTGGCTGCCGAGAAGGCGGCGTCGATCGGCCTCGCGCAGGATTTTTCCTGCTTCCGGATCGAGCATGGGCAAATGGAGCGAACGATAGATGCGCGCACGCTCGGCGAGCATCGTTCGGCTGGCCTCTATGCGCGCTTTCACCTCTTCCTTGTCGCGCTTGTAGGCATTGAATTGCACCTGCTTCTCGTCGTCCAGCCGACCGAGGCTCTTCATATTGCCTTCCCGATCGGTGAGTTCATAGAGATAAGCGTTTCCGGACACCTCCTTGATCCGCAGATTATACGGCATTTCGGCGAGTGCGCGCTCGGCATCGCGCCACACCTCATATTGCTGGCGTATGTTGATCAGGTTTCGCGCCTGTTCGTCGCTGAATGGGGTGACGGCTCTCATATTACCCTGCTTTTTCTGATATTCTCTATATGCAGGGTAAGCTGCCATTTCACAAGGGATTACCCTGCATCGGTAAATTCATATCAAAAGCAGGGTAAATGCTCATTAGGCTCTTCGTTCCGAAGGGCATAACGGAATGGGGTGCCGAGTTTTGTGACGGGCACCGCGGTCAACTATCATAACTTTGTTCTGTAGCGATGGGGACCGGAGCCACTGTATCGGATCATCGTCCATAGCCCGAGCGGCCGCCTTTTCGAGAATCGGCTTAGCTGGCCGCAGGTTGAGCAGTGACAGGGCGTGTCAGTCCGCCAACCCTGATTCTGCATGAGATAGTCCTTCGCATTGCGTCGTGGTGCGTCGTCACGCGTCATAACCGTCATATGAGATTTCCACGACCCGGCTGATTTTTAGGCGGCCGACGCGATCTCTGCGTCGCTGGGAGATTCCCTTGACGCCTACCAAGCTCCTTGTCGGACAGATTTTCGTCGTTTTCGCGATCGTCATCGCGGGCGCCTGGGCGGCGACGCAATGGTGCGCGGCGCAGCTCGGTAATCAGCCGCAGCTTGGTCCGGCATGGTTCATTCTGTTCGACACGCCGGTCTATCAGCCGTGGGCGATTTTCCGCTGGTGGTTTCACTATGAAGCATACGCCCCCGATGTGTTCAACAAGGCGGGGATGCTCGCGGGCGCGAGCGGCTTTCTCGGCTGTGCCGCCGCCATAGCCGGGTCGCTCTGGCGCGCGCGCCAGTCACGCCATGTCACGACCTATGGTTCGGCGCGCTGGGCGACGTCGCGCGAGATCGACCGCGCTGGCCTGTTGGGCGACGCGGGGGTGTTCCTGGGTCGCAAGGGCGGGCGCTACCTTCGCCATGACGGCCCGGAGCATGTCATGGCCTTCGCGCCGACCCGCAGCGGCAAGGGCGTCGGCCTAGTTGTTCCGACGCTGCTAAGCTGGACCGGCAGCACCGTCGTCCACGATATAAAAGGGGAGAACTGGCAGCTTACCGCAGGCTGGCGCGCGCACTTCAGCCATGTCCTGCTGTTCAATCCCACCGACCTGCGTTCGGCCAGATATAATCCGCTGCTGGAGGTCCGGAAGGGCGCGAACGAGGTTCGCGACGTTCAGAATGTCGCCGACATATTGGTCGATCCCGAAGGGGCGCTGGAACGCCGGAACCATTGGGAGAAAACGTCGCACTCGCTGCTGGTCGGCGCGATCCTCCACATACTTTATGCGGAGGAAGAAAAGACGCTCGCCCGCGTCGCGACATTCCTTTCGGACCCGCAGCGGCCGTTCGCCACCACCCTTCGGCGGATGATGACCACCAATCACCTTGGCACCAAGGATGCCCCCCAAGTTCATCCCGTCGTCGCATCGGCCGCGCGCGAGGTGCTGAACAAGTCGGAGAACGAACGCAGCGGCGTCCTTTCGACCGCTATGTCGTTCCTCGGTCTCTATCGCGACCCGACCGTCGCGGAGGTTACGTCGCGCTGCGACTGGCGCATCGCCGATCTTGTCGAGGCCGATCATCCCGTCTCGCTCTACCTGGTCATTCCGCCGTCGGACATTTCGCGGACGAAGCCGCTTGTCCGCCTGGTTCTCAACCAGATCGGCCGCCGCCTCACGGAGAAGCTCGATGCAGCGCAAGCATGAGCTTCTGATGATGCTCGACGAGTTTCCGGCATTGGGGCGGCTCGATTTTTTCGAGACGAGCCTTGCCTTCATGGCCGGCTACGGCGTGCGCGCATTTTTGATCGCGCAGTCTCTCAACCAGGTCGACAAGGCCTATGGCGAGCATAATTCGATCCTCGACAATTGCCATGTCCGGGTAGCGTTTGCGACCAACGATGAGCGTACAGCGAAGCGCATTTCGGATGCGCTCGGCGTGGCAACCGAGCAGCGCGCGATGCGGAACTATGCCGGCCATCGGCTCGCGCCCTGGCTCGCACATGTCATGGTCAGCCGGCAGGAAACCGCGCGCCCGCTATTGACGCAGGGCGAGGTGATGCAGCTTCCGCCCGCCGAAGAGCTAGTGCTGGTGTCGGGCATGGCCCCGATCCGGGCGAAGAAGCTGCGATATTACAAGGATGCCAATTTCCGCGCGCGGCTCCTGCCGCCGCCCGTGCTTGGGATTGGCGAATATCCCGACCGACCGCAGAGCCGTCCCGATGACTGGACCGGGCTGGTCAGCGCGCCCGATAGCCGGCTCGGCAAGCCCGACGAGGACGGCGGCACGGACGAGGACGGCGGCTTGCAGCAGCAGCGGCATCCGTCGATCGACGAGACGCCGGGGCATACCGAATCTGCGACGCAACTCGAACTGCCCGATCTTGAGCATGACGATCCTGACGCGGCCGCCGACAAACGCGTCATGGACCGCGTTCGTGCTTCGCTGGTCCGCGGCCATGCGATGAACCAATCGCAATCCCAAGACCTGCTGCCGGGGCTGTAAGCGATGAAGGTCCGGCAAAATCTCTATATCGACAGCGACTTGAGTGACGCGCTTGATGCGCTGGTCATCCGGCGCGGCGGCAACAAGTCGCGCATCGTCAACGAGGCGCTGCGCGACTGGCTCGCTCGCCGCGCCACCAAGGAGGTCGACGACCTTCTGAAAGTCCGGCTCGATCGCATATCGCGCGAGGTTGCCGCTGGTCGCCGCGACTTGGAGGTCGTGCTTGAGGCGTTAGCGCTATTCGTGCGCTATCAGCTCACCGTCACCGCGCCGCTCCCCGAAGCTGACACCGCCGCGCTCGCCGTCGGCAATCAGCGCTTCGAGCGATTCATCGCCCAGCTTGGTCGCCAGATCGCGGGCGGCAAGCGCACGCTCGACACCAACATCATCGAGGCCCAGCCATGACCGACGCGCTTTCCGCAGATAGGCGCCGCGCGATGCTCCGCACGGCCATGGGACCAGGCATCGCGGCGGCGCTGTCCGATCCTGCCGTTATCGAGATCATGGTGAACCCCGATGGGGTCCTGCGGCTCGATCGGCTTGGCGAGGGGCGCATCGACACCGGGACGCGATACGAACCGGCGCAGATCGAACGCATCATTCGCCTGGTCGCCAGCCATGCGCGCACCGAGGCCCATGCCGCAGCGCCGATCATATCGGCAGAGCTGCCGCCGCACGGCGAGGGCGCGGGCGAGCGGTTCGAGGGCGTCTTGCCGCCGGTCAGCCTCGCGCCGTGCTTTTCCATCCGTAAGCCGGCGGCGCGGATCTACACGCTGCTCGACTATGTGAAGGACGGCATCATGCCTGCCGACACAGCGCGGCTGCTGTCGATGGCCGTCGTCGAGCGAAGAAATATCCTGGTCGCTGGCGGCACGTCGTCGGGCAAGACGACGCTCGCCAACGCGCTGCTCGCCGAAATGGCCGGCCTCGACGAGCGCGTCATCATCATCGAGGACACGCGCGAGCTGCAATGCGCCGCGTCCGACGTGGTCGCGCTTCGCACCCGCTCGATAGGTCCGACCGGAATCGGCGCGGTCACGATGGCCGACCTTGTGCGCTCGACGCTGCGCCTTCGTCCCGATCGCATCATCGTCGGCGAGGTGCGCGGGCGCGAGGCGCTGGACATGCTGAAGGCGTGGAACACCGGCCATCCAGGCGGCGTTGCTACCGTTCACGCGAACAGTGCGACGGCCGCGCTCTATCGGCTCGAACAGCTTGTCCAAGAAAGCGTCATCACGGTCCCTCGACGGCTGATTGCCGAAGCAATCGACATGATCGTGTTCATATCCGGGCGCGGCCTCGCGCGCCGCGTCGACAGCGTCGCGCGTGTCGCGGGCCTCGACGCGCAAGGCGGATACGCTGTGCTCGACCTCAACCCTGAAAATCAAGGAGAATGACCATGCGGCAGTCCCGCGTTTCCGATCGACAATCCATCCTTTTCGCCAGTGCAGCGGTCGGGTTTGGCCTCACGCTCGCCGCGACCGCACAGGCTGCCGGTTCGGGAATGCCGTGGGAAGAACCGCTCCAGCAGGTGCTGGAGTCCGTGCAAGGCCCGGTCGCCAAGATCATCGCCGTCATCATCATTATCGTGACGGGCCTGACGCTGGCGTTTGGCGAGACGGCGGGCGGCTTCCGCCGTCTCATCCAGATCATTTTTGGCCTCTCGATCGCGTTCGCCGCATCCAGTTTCTTCCTGTCCTTCTTCTCCTTCGGCGGCGGGGCGCTGATCGCATGATCGGGGCCGGTAGCCATATCGAAGGGTTCGAGGCGCCGATGCATCGCGCGCTTGCAGAACCGATCCTGCTCGGCGGGGCGCCGCGCGCAATTGCGATCGTCAATGGCACGGTCGCGGCGGCGCTCGGCCTCGGTTTGCAGCAGTGGGTTGCCGGGCTGGTGATGTGGGCGGTCGGCCACACGCTCGCGGTATTCGCGGCGAAGCGCGACCCGGACTTCGCACCGGTTTTGGCGCGTCATCTGCGTCAACGCGGATTTCTGTCATGCTGATGCTGCACGAATATCGCAGCCGCGCCGACCGACTTGCCGATCATCTGCCGTGGGCAGCGCTGGTCGCCCCTGGCGTCGTGCTGAACAAGGACGGCAGCTTTCAGCGCACCCTGCGTTTTCGGGGGCCGGACCTTGAAAGCGCGACAGAGGCAGAACTGGTCGCGGCCTGCGCGCGGGCAAACAATGTTCTCAAGCGCTTCGGGTCGGGCTGGGCGCTGCACGTGGAGGCCGAGCGCCGTGAGGCGTTGGGCTATCCCGACAGCGACTTCCCCGACGCGGCATCATGGCTGGTCGACCAGGAACGGCGCGCGGAGTTCGAGAGCGCAGAGGCGCATTTCGAGAGCCTTTATTATGTGACGCTCACCTTCCTGCCGTCGCCGGATCAGGCGGATACCGCAGGCCGCGCGATGGTCGAGCGCAGCGACGATATGAAGGGCCGTGATTGGCGGCAGGCGCTCGCTGGCTTCATCGCCGAAACCGATCGCGCGCTGGATCTCTTTTCCGGCTTCATGCCCGAGGCCCGTGCGCTGAGCGACGGCGAGACGCTGACCTTGCTCCATGGCACCATATCGACGCGCCGCCATGCTGTCGCCGTACCGGACACGCCGATGTATCTCGACGGTCTGCTTGCCGACACGCCGCTCACCGGCGGCCTCGAGCCTATGTTGGGCGACCAGCATATCCGGACGCTCACGATCCTGGGTTTCCCGAACCTGTCGCGACCCGGAATTCTCGACGGACTCAATCACGAAGATTTTTCATATCGTTGGGTCACGAGGTTTATAGCTCTCGACAAGACCGACGCGACGAAGGCGCTCACCAGGCTCCGCCGCCAATGGTTCAACAAGCGCAAGTCGGTGACGGCGATGCTGCGCGAGGTGATGTATAACCAGCCCGCACAGCTTCTCGACAGCGACGCCGACAACAAGGTGGTCGATGCCGACCTGGCCTTGCAGGCGCTCGGCGGCGATCATGTGGCTTTCGGCTATCTCACCACGACGATCACCGTTGCCGACGAAAGCCGCGCGCGCGTTGAGGAGAAAGTCAGGGCGGTCGAGCGGATCGTCAACGGACTCGGCTTCACCTGCATCCGCGAAGGCGTCAACGCGGTGGAGGCATGGCTGTCGAGCCTGCCGGGCCAGACTTACGCCAATGTTCGGCAACCGATCGTTCACACGCTCAATCTCGCGCACCTGATGCCGCTGTCATCGGTGTGGGCGGGACCGGCGCGCAATGCCCATCTTGACGGCCCACCTTTGCTCTATGCCGAAACCAGCGGATCGACGCCGTTCCGCCTGTCCACGCATGTCGGCGACGTCGGACATATGATGATCGTCGGCCCCACCGGCGCGGGAAAATCTGTCCTGCTTGCGCAGCTGGCGTTGCAGTTCCGGCGCTATCCGGAGAGCCAAGTCTATATCTTCGACAAGGGCTTTTCGGCGCGCGCCGCGGTGCTGGCGATGGGCGGCGCGCATCACACGCTTGGTCTCGGTGGTGAGGATGAGGCGGCGAAAGCGATCGCCTTCCAGCCGCTGCGCCATATCGACCGCGCCGACGAACGCGCGTGGGCGGCCGAGTGGATCGGCGCGCTGCTCGCCCATGAAAAGATACTGGTCACGCCCGAAGTCAAGGAGGCGGTTTGGTCGGCGCTGACCAATCTCGCGACCGCCCCGGTCGAGGAACGGACGCTGACCGGCCTGTCGCTGCTGCTCCAATCCGCGCCGCTGCGATCGGCGCTGGCGCCTTACACGCTTGAAGGGCCGTTCGGCCGTTTGCTCGACGCTGCCGAGGACGACCTCGCCATAGCCGATGTTCAGTGTTTCGAGACGGAGGCGCTGATGGGACAGGAGGGCGTCGTCGCTCCGGTGCTGACCTATCTGTTCCACAGGCTCGAAGAGAGGTTCACCGGGCGGCCAACGCTGCTCATTCTCGATGAAGCCTGGGTGTTTCTCGATCATCCGCTGTTCGCAGCGCGCATCCGCGAATGGCTGAAGGTTCTGCGCAAGCGCAATGTCTCGGTGGTGTTCGCGACGCAATCGCTCGCCGACATTGCGAATTCGACGATCGCACCCGCGATCATCGAGAGCTGCCCACAGCGCATATTGCTCCCCAATGATCGCGCGATCGAGCCGCAAAGTCAGGCCGCCTATGTTCGCTTCGGTCTCAACGCGCGGCAAATCGAGCTCGTCAGCCGCGCGGTGCCGAAGCGGCAATATTATCTGCAATCGGCGCGCGGCAACCGGCTTTTCGAGCTGGGGCTGGGACCGATCGCGCTCGCACTGTGCGGCGCGTCCGATCCCGACACGCAGAAGCGCATCGACGCCATTCTCGCGGCGAAGGGAGGCGAGGATTTCGCCGCGCATTTTCTGACCCAAGCCGGCCTCGACTGGGCGGCCGAGCTGCTTGGCCGCTTTCCTGCCGCTCACCCCCCTGAAGGAGAAAGATGATGAAGCGATATATTCTCGCCGTGCTGATCGGAACCGGCGCTATTGGTGCGATCAGTGCCGGGATGCTCGCGAGCGCGCCGGCATCGGCGCAAATGAGCGTGTTCGATACCTCGAACTATACGCAGAATCTGCTCACTGCCGCCCGAACGCTCCAGCAGATCAACAACCAGATCCAGTCGTTGCAGAACGAGGCCAAGATGCTCGTCAATCAGGGTAAGAATCTCGCGAAGATCGATTTCCCCGAGCTCGACCGGCTTCGTCAGAAGCTCGCCGAGATCGACAAGCTGATGGGCCAGGCGCAGGGTATCGACTTCCGCGTCGACCAGTTGGACGAACGCTACCGCCAGCTTTTCCCCGACAGTGTCGATCACGTCCTGAAGCGCGATCAACGTCTCGCGTCGGCGAAGCAGCGCCTCGACAATGAAATGGCGGCCTTCCGCCAGACGATGGAGGTGCAGAGCGGCATCGTCGAAAATGTGCGTGATGACGCCCAGGCACTCGCGGCAATCGTCGCCAAGAGCCAGGGCGCCGAGGGCAGCCTGCAAGCGCAACAGGCGACCAACCAGCTGCTCGCGCTCGCCACTAAGCAACAGTTCCAGCTTCAGACTCTGATGGCGTCGCAGTTCCGCAAGGAATCGCTCGAGGCCGCGACGCGCGGGCAGAGCGAGCGCGAGGCGCGGGCGCGAACGTCGCGCTTCCTTGGCGACGGCAAGGCCTACACGCCGCGCCAATGAGCCTTGGGGCGGTGCTGCGCCCCTAGCTCCCCGGCGAGCGCCGCCCCGTCGCGGGGGCTTTGGTTCCGCTCCCCTCTCTCCGGGACCGGCCCCCGTGACCCCCTTCATCCGACGCAAGGAGTGCAACGGTGGAAGACCTGAATGTCATCGACCAGTTCATGGAGGCGTTCATCGCCTATATCGACAGCGGCTTCGGACTGCTTGGCGGTGACGTCGGATTCCTCACCACCATCTTGATCGGCATCGACATCACGCTCGCCGGCCTCTTCTGGGCGCTCGGCGGTGAGGACGATGTTATCGGCAAGTTCCTCAAGAAGATTCTGTATGTCGGCGTGTTCGCGCTGATCCTGAACAGCTTCTCGACGCTTTCCGACATCATATTCCGTTCGTTCGCGGGATTGGGCCTGACCGCCGGTGGCAGCGCGATCACAGCGCAGGACCTGCTGATGCCGGGACGGCTCGCGGGAACGGGATTCGAGGCGGCAGCGCCTTTGCTCGAGCAGGCCGCCGAGCTTGTCGGCCCGATCGACTTCTTCAACAACTTCATCGAGATCGCGGTGTTGATGATCGCGTGGGTGATTGTCATCGTCGCTTTCTTCATTCTCGCGATCCAGCTTTTCATCACGATCCTCGAATTCAAGCTGACGTCGCTCGCCGGCTTCGTGCTGGTGCCCTTCGCCCTGTGGAACCGCACGTCATTCCTCGCCGAACGCGTGCTCGGCAACGTCGTCTCGTCGGGCATCAAGGTCATGGTCCTCGCGGTGATCGTCGGGATAGGCTCCAACTATTTTGCCGACTTCACCAGCGCGATCACCGGTGACGAAGTGTCGATCGAGCAGGCGGTGTCGTTAATGCTCGCGAGCCTGGCTCTGTTTGGGCTCGCCATCTTCGGCCCCGGCATTGCATCGGGCCTCGTCGCAGGCGCCCCGCAGCTTGGCGCCGGCTCGGCGGTTGCGACCACGGCGCTTGCCGCAGGCGGCCTCGCGATGGGCGGCGCCGGTGCGGTCGGAGCAGCGCGTGGCCTGGGCGGCGCCGGCCTTGGCGCGCTGCGCGCCGGCACATCGATGGGGAGCGCGGCCTCGACCGCCTACAAGCTTGGGCAGGAGACGTCGGCATCGACGAGCGTCGCCGCCGGGATCGGCGGCATGGCGAGCGCGGCCCGCGGCGCCGCATCCGACCGGATGCGCAATGCATTTAGCCTCCGCGCCGCAGCAGTGCGTGGTCAGCAAGCGGCATGGAGCGCCGGTAGCGGCGGCGGCGCGAGCGCAGCGAGCACCGAGACCGCCGCCGCGGGCTCGGCTGCCATGCCCGCATGGGCCCAGAAACTTCAATCGACGCAGGCCAGCCGTCACCGGCGCCAGATGGCGATCCACGCGATCCGTGACGGCGACAAGGGCGGCGTCGGTGCCAACCCAGATATCAAGGAAAGGGACTGATCCATGAGATTCAAACGAGCGGTGCAGCGTTATGGCCGGACGCCCGAACCCGAGACGCCTTATCAACGCGCCGGGCAACTTTGGGACGAGCGCATAGGCTCGGCGAGAGCGCAGGCGAAGAACTGGCGGCTGATGGCCTTCGGCGGACTGCTCCTGACCACCGGCCTGTCGGCGGCGCTCATCTGGCAATCGATGCAGAGCCGCGTCATGCCCTATGTCGTGGAGGTCGACCGGCTCGGTGAAGCGCGCGCCGTCGCGCCTGCCATCACGGACTATCGGCCGACCGATCCGCAGATCGCATGGCACCTTGGGCGTTTCATCGCCAATGTCCGCTCGCGTTCGCTCGATCCGGTCCTGATGCGCGAGAACTGGTTGTCGGCCTATGACTTCGCCACGACAAGGGCATCGCTGTTTCTCGGAGAGTATGCGCGCAGCTCCAATCCGTTCGCCGAGGTTGGCCGGCGGACCGTGTCGGTTCAGGTGACGAGCGTGGTCCGCGCATCGGACACAAGCTTCCAGGTCAAATGGACCGAAAGCGAATATGAGCGTGGCAGTCTCGCTCAACGCTCGCGCTGGACCGCGATGCTGACCGTGAAAGTGCAGCCGCCGCGATCGGCCGATGTTCTGCGAAAGAACCCGCTTGGTCTTTATGTCGATGCCATCGACTGGTCGCGCGAGCTCGACACCGATGTTCTGAAGCCACTTAATCGCTTTCCGGCACCGGAAGATCTGGTCGCGCCCTCATCGGAGGCGGATCCGCCTGCCGATAGGCCGCTCGACCCCGCAACCCCGCCCGTCACCGAAGGGAATGAACCATGATCCGCGCTGTCATTCTGTCGGCGAGCCTTGTAGCGCTCGCTATTCCAGCTTCCGCCCAGCCGACCGCAAAGGTCGCGGCCGCCAACAAGGCGGCGCTGCGCGAGCCTTCGAACGCCGGCTTTGTCGGCGCGATGCAGGTCTACCCCTATAATGACGGCACCCTTTATCGCCTTTATGCTGCGCCCGGGCGCATCACCGACATTGCCCTGCAGATGGGTGAGACCATCACGTCGGTTGCCGCTGGCGACACCGTGCGCTGGACGGTCGGCGACACGACGAGTGGCAGCGGCGCGAACCAGCGCACCCATATCCTCGTGAAGCCCTTTTCTGTGGGGCTTCGGACCAACCTTGTCATCACGACCGACCGGCGCGTCTATCATCTCGAGCTCGAAAGCCGGTCGAGCGGCGCGATGGCCGCGCTGTCATGGACCTATCCGCACGACGAGCTGATTGCGCTGCGCCGGCAGCAGGACATGGCCGCCGCGGCGGCGCCCATCGCGTCGGGCCTCGCGGTCGAGCGGCTCAATTTCCACTACCTCATCAGCGGCGACAAGCCAGCATGGCGGCCGCTGCGCGCTTTCGACGATGGGCGGCAGACCTATATCGAATTTTCGCCCTCAATCGCGGTCGGCGAAGCGCCGCCGCTGTTCGTCATTGGCGAGGACGGCGAGGCGAGCCTCGTCAATTACCGCGTTGCGGGCCGCTACTATGTCGTCGACCGGCTGTTCGGCGCCGCTGAACTGCGCCTCGGCGGCAAGAAGCAGCAGGTCGTGCGGATATCGAGCGCGCAGCCGAAGCGGAGGAAGGGCAAGTGACCGAGCCCGCCATTCCGCCCGCAGGTAGCGCGCCAGCCAAGGCCGACCCTGAAACGCTGGTGCTGCGCGCGGCGCCGAGCCGCGTGACGCGCTTTCGGCGCGGCGCGATCATCGGGGTTGCGGCTGTCGGTTCGACTGCAATCGTCGGCGTTGCTTGGCTGGCGCTGAAACCCGCGACCTTGAACCTGGTTGCATCGGGCGACGACAAGCTGGTCAGCGCGAAGGCGCCGCCCGACGCGCTCGCGGGTGCGCCGGTTAGCTATGGCGACGTGCCGCCGCTCGGCCCGCCGCTTCCCGGCGACCTTGGCAAGCCGATCCTCGACCATCAACGCGAAATGGGAACGGCACCGATCGAGTCAGCCGACGAGGCAGCGCGGCGCGCGGCACAGGAGGCGGAAGCCGAACGCCAGCGCCTTGTCGCCGAGGAACGCGCTGCGCGGGAGTCCGGCGTCATGCTGCAAATCGCTGGCAACGCGACTGGCGCCCGCGCTGCCGCCGTCCCGGCGTCCGTCACCCCCGAATTGCCGTCGCCGATGATGACGGCGGAGGCGCCCGATCCGGGCGGCCAGCAGCGCAAGAACGCTATCGTCGGTCGCACCAACGATAGCGCCGACGTGAACCCGCACACACTGACAGCGCCCGTCTCACCTTGGACCTTGCAGGCCGGGAGCGTGATCGCCGCGAGCCTGATTACCGGACTCAATTCCGACTTGCCGGGGATGGTGACGGCGCAGATCACCGAGAATGTCTATGATAGTGTGACGGGGCGGTCGCTGCTGATACCGCAAGGTTCGCGGCTGATCGGCAGTTACGACAGCGTCGTCGCGTTCGGGCAGAGCCGCGCGCTGGTGGTGTGGCAACGGATTATTCTGCCCGATGGATCGTCCATCCGCATCGACAATGTGCCAGCGACCGATACGCAAGGCTATGCGGGCCTATCCGATCGCATCGACCGCCACACCTGGCAGCTTTTGAAGGGCGTTGCGCTCTCGACCTTGCTTGGCGTCGGCACGGAATTGAGTTTCGGCAGCAATGAAAGCGACCTTGTTCGCGCGGTCCGCGAGGCTGCGCAGCAGAGCGGTGCACGCGCTGGCGACCAGCTTGTGACCAAGGGCCTCAATATCCAGCCAACCGTGCGCATCCGTCCCGGTTGGCCGCTTCGTGTTGTGGTTCACAAGGATATTGTCGTTGGGCGCATCTGGAGAGATGGTGGCCATGGCTGACCTCAGATTGCCCAAGCTGGCCGAGCGAACCCCAGTCAAGATCACGTTCAACGCAATGCCGGGATTGGTCGAGGCGCTGAACGCCTATGCCGACGCCTACGAAGCTGCATACGGTCAGCGTGAATCTGTCCCAGACCTCATCCCCGCGATGCTTTCGGCCTTCATCGAAACCGATCGCCGCTTCAACCGAGCTAGGCGGAAATCATGAGCCGGGAGCGAAACAACCGAGAGCCTCAAATTCCGGCAGTGGGTCGCCCGCACGACGAACCCATATGCGTCCGCATAGCTGCTGCAGTGAAACTCACCGGCATTGGTCGGTCGACACTCTATGAGCTCATTAAGGCCGGCGAGCTTGAAACGGTAAAGGTCGGTCGATCGACCTTCATCCGATATGCCAGCCTCAAGCGCCTATTCGAGAAGAGCTAGAAGGCTGCTTTTCCTGCTCGATCATAACAGGGTCGAATCATGAACGACGCGGCATGCCGGCCTATTAGATTCCCCGTTTTAGCCTCGTTTCGATTCCCATTTTTTTACCTTCGACGAATGATGGTATGAGTGCTGGTATGGGTTACTACGATGACAATAATATCCATTATTAACATGTGTTTAGAGTAACAGCGTGGCTCCCGCTACCCGCTCCAGAAGCCTGTGTCAGGGCGTCTCACACCATTTACAAAAGCAAAAAAGTGGCGGTAATCTGCCATTTATCGGCTTGTTGCGTGTCATGGTATCTCAAGGCAGCGCCTCGAAAAAGGGCCCCTGTCGGGGACGGTTTTGCCGATCGCTCGCTCCAATTTGAAGCGGGTCAAATGGAGAGATCGTGATGCCGCTAACCGATTCTGGCGTTCGCCGTGCCCACTCGCGAGACAAGCTTTGCAATATGGCCGACTGTCGTTGCCCCTTAATTTCCGGACAGTTCCTCACTGGTTGATTGGACGATGTATTCGCGCGGGGCGAGGTAGCCAAGTGCGCGATGCGGATGGACGGTGTTGTAGTGGTGGAACCAGC
>Ga0182735_1000662_pt1 | contig 26385 bp, 21 predicted proteins | sample eDN5th30CKraftMG_FD_128524 | JGI IMG/M metagenome (GOLD analysis project Ga0182735, IMG submission 128524) | Enriched Miracle-Growth compost microbial communities from Emeryville, California, USA - eDNA 5th pass 30_C Kraft MG (version 2) (version 2) ...
CCATCACGCTGGCGACGACCAGTTGCACTGTCGTGGCTCTGGGTGCGGACGGCAGGCCGTTGCGTCCTTCGATCATCTGGATGGATGTTCGTGCAAGCGCAGAGGCGGATGCGGTACTCGCCACTGCAGATCAGGCATTGCTGGCCAATGGCGGCGGGCGAGGGCCGGTTTCTGCGGAATGGATGATCCCGAAGGCACTGTGGATCGCGCGCAATGAGCCGGAAATCTTCGAGAAGGCAGATACAATCTGCGAGTATCAGGATTTTATGACCCTGCGCCTGACCGGTGAAAAGGCCGCGAGCCTCAACAACGTCTCGCTCCGCTGGCATTATTCGACGGATCGTGGCGGCTTTCCGGTCACGCTTCTGGAGAAACTGGGTCTTAGCGATCTGTTACAGAAATGGCCATCCCGCGTGGTCGCGCCGGGTGAGGTCATCGGCGGCCTTTGCGCTTCCGCTGCTTCCGAACTCGGTCTTTCACAGAAGGTGAAGGTAGTGCAGGGGGGAGCAGATGCACTGATCGGCATGATCGGTCTCGGTGTTGCCAAACCGGGGCAGCTCGCGTTGATAACAGGCTCGTCTCACCTGCAATTTGGTGTTGCGGATAAGCCTTTGCACGCGCCGGGCATCTGGGGCAGCTATCCCGACATGGTTTATCCGGGGCGCTACATTATTGAAGGGGGGCAGACCTCCACCGGATCGATCATTGCATGGCTCGGACGCATGATGAACGGCACCATGGATATGGAAGCGTTGAACGCCAAGGCAGCTGCGCTGGAACCCGGTGCCGAGGGGCTTTTGGTGCAGGATCATTTTCAGGGGAATCGCACGCCCTATACGGATGCATTGTCTCGGGGGGCAATCGCGGGACTGACGCTGGCGCATGAGCCGCATCATATCTTCCGCGCCATTATGGAAGGTATCAGTTTTGGCACCCGCGCCATTCTCGATGCCATGGCCGAGGCCGGTTATCGTGGAGAGGAAATTACCGTCGGTGGCGGTGCCAGCGCATCGCCGGTCTGGTTGCAAATCTACGCTGACACGGCTGGGCTGCCGGTCTGCGTGCCGCAATCGCGCGATGCTCCTTCTGTCGGTGCCGCGGTTCTAGCCGCCCATGGAGCAGGTCATTTCGCAAGTATCGATGACGGCATTGCCGCGATGGTCAGGCCGGGCAAGCGTATTGAGCCACGCCCGCGCGAAACGGCACTCTACAATGAAATCTACCAGAAATATCGAGCGCTCTATCCGGCGCTGAAAGCCGTCCAGGCTGCCTGAGGGATTGTAGTGGGAGGGTGAAATGCTCAAGGATTTTCAACTGGTTGGCAAGCGCGCTGTTATCACCGGCGGCGCCCGGGGTATTGGCCGCGCCATAGCGGAGCTTTTCATCGAAGCTGGCGCAACGGTCATCATTACCGACCGTGATGAAGCGGCGGGCATGAAGACGGTGGCGGAACTCAACGCCCGCTGCCCTTCATCTGCAAGCATGTACATTCTGGATGTGACAGATCGCGACGCTGCGGAGCGAACAGCCGAAGCTATTGCTGCGAAGGTCGGCGTTCCCGATATTCTGATCAACAATGCAGGCATCGTTCGTAACGGCCCGGCGAGCGAAACGTCAGAAGCGGATTGGCGCGCCGTGATCGACGTCAATCTTAACGGCGTTTTTTATTGTGCTCAGGCTTTTGGCAAACGCATGGCCCCTGTCGGGCGCGGCGCCATCGTCAATATCTCATCCATGTGCGGCGAGATTGTCGTCTATCCGCAGCCGCAGATTGCCTATAACGCAGCCAAGGCGGGGGTAAACCTCATCACCAAGTCATTAGCCGTCGAGTGGGCAAAACAGGGTGTGCGGGTCAATGCCGTTGCGCCGGGTTACACCGCGACGGAATTGACGCTTGCCGGTCGCAGCAACGAGGAATGGTTTTCAACCTGGATGCGCATGACGCCACAGGGGCGGCTCGGAGAACCACGAGAGATCGCAAATGCCGTTCTGTTTTTGGCGTCCGATGCAGCAAGCTTCGTGACGGCAACTGTGCTTGCAGTGGACGGTGGTTACACCGCGCTTTGATTTTGGGAGAATGAGATGACCGAACAGACAAAAATTGCTCTCGTCACAGGTGCAAGCCGCGGTATTGGCCGGGCAATTGCTCTTGGCATGGCCAAGCGCGGCTTCGATGTGGTCATCAACGACATTGAGCGTCAGAAAGACGCCTTGCAGGAAGTGGCAAAAGAAATAGAGGGAGCCGGTCGCCGCGCCCTAATCGCCTTTGCTGATGTGAGCAGCAAGGCCGACGTCGAGGCGATGGTCAAGAAAACAGCCGATGCATTTGGCCGGATCGATGCGGTCGTCAACAATGCAGGCATTCTGATTGCCAGCGATGTCGAACACCTCAAGGAAGAGCACTGGGACAGCGTGCTTGATGTCAATGCAAAGGGCACGTTTCTGGTGATACAGGCCGTACTGCCTTACATGAAGCAGCAGAAATACGGCCGCATCGTCAATATTGCTTCCATCGGGGGCAAGCACGGCGCGCCTGAACAGGCCCATTATTCAGCGTCGAAGGCCGCCGTCATGGGCTTTACTCGTGTTCTCGCGCAGGAAGTCGGCACTTACGGGATCACGGCCAACTGCATCTGCCCGGGCACTATCCTGACCGATATGGGGCGGGTCAACCTGGATGATGCTGCCGTGCGCCAGTCGTGGCAGGAAAAGACTGCGATGCGTCGCATTGGCGCTCCGGAAGACGTTGTTGGTCCGGTCGCATTTCTGGCGTCCGATGATGCGGCCTTTGTGACGGGGCAAAGCCTCAATGTCGATGGTGGCATCGTGTTAAGTTAAAGGAGCAACACAGTCGGAGAGCGAAAGCGGCTCTGTCCAAAGGGACAGTTGCAGGCAAATTATGGTTAGGAATCGGAAAGGGAAGTATCTAGAACCTTTTCGATCATTTCTGTTGCCAGTTGCACGAACGTATCCGTGTTTTCGCCCGTCTGATCAAGGCAGGCTTCGAGCCATAATCCATCCAGGATGGCGTGTACACAAATCGCAGCGCGCTCGATTTCAGCGGCCGTGACCTCTCGTCCTTCGGCCGCGAAAACCTCGGCAAGAAGCGGCTCAGTTGCCTGGCGAAGATTTGCATAGCTTTCATCACGCACGGCCATGATCATTGGGTCCACGCGGTTCTGGCTGATGAACGTCGCCCAAAGCGAGAGCATCCGGTCATCGGACGCCTCACCTTCCAGCGTTGCCTTGATAAATTGCAATAGCCGCTGATGCGGTGTCCCCTCCCGTCCTTCCAGTATGGCCATACTGGAAGCGGTGATCAGTTCCATCGTTCTGCGATAAGCTTCGACGATGAGATTGGCTTTATTTTCAAAGTGATGGCGTATCAGTCCGTTCGTCACCCCGGCACGCGCTGCAACTGCACGCACGGTCGTCGCCTGAATTCCAAGCTCGGAAATACACTCCAATGTCGCCTCGACCAATTCGCGGCGACGTTCACTTTCCGGGGCGCGTTTGAATAGGCTCGGCATTAAACGCAGATTCTCCTTCAGGTCCTGTCTCGCACATCTGGCCGCAAAGGCAAGTACGAATGCATGTAATTATGCACTTGCATAATAGCATTGATGTGTATAGTTTTCAGCATAAGCGATTGCCCGGGGAGAGGGCAGCAGGGGAAATACAATCAAGCCGAGGAGCATTCGCAAAAGCTAAATCACGCGCAAAGCTGACGGTTATACAGGCGCAGCTGTGCGTGGCGCAATGACTGGCGTCCTTTGATGCGAACCACAGGTGAGGCCCACATTCGGTCCGGGCAGCGGAAAAGGTCATGAGACTTTGCGCTTCACCGTCCGCAATGTGTTTTTAACGATGAATTGACCACCCATGACGCGCCGGTTTGGATGCATTTTGGACGGCAATCTATCGATAGTAATTAACCGGCAAAGCTAGGTTCTAGGGGCCACTTTCCGGAACAATGGAACTATGCCCATGCGCGATCCGCGTTACGATATCTTATTCGAACCAATCCAGATTGGCCCGGTCACTGCGCCCAATCGCTTTTATCAGGTGCCGCATTGCAGCGGCATGGGCCATCGCTATCCCGATGCTGATCGCCACATGCGCCGTATGAAGGCGGAGGGCGGTTGGGGCGTCATCGCCACACAGGAAACCGAAATCCACCCTACCTCCGATATCACCCCGTCCAACCAGGGAAGGCTTTGGGACGACAAGGACATTCCCCGCCTTGTCCAGTTGACCGAGGCCGTGCATGAACAGGGAAGCCTCGCAGCCATCCAATTGGTACACAATGGCATCCACATAGCCAACCGTCTGACGCGACTTTCGCCAATTGGGCCATCGGACATTATGGTCGATGTAGAAGACCCGGTTCAGGCGCGTGCTATGGATAAAAGCGACATAGCGCAGTTCCGAAAATGGCATCGCGATGCAGCCTTGCGCGCCAAGCGGGCAGGATTCGACATCATTTATGTCTATGCCGGTCACGACATGACGCTTCTCCAGCATTTTCTGCTTAACCGCTATAACAAGCGCACCGATGAATATGGTGGCAGCTTTGAAAACCGGCTGCGTCTTTTCCGCGAGGTTATTGCAGACACTCGCGATGCTGTGGGCGATAAATGCGCCATTGCCGTGCGGTTTGCCGTGGAGGAGTTTCTGGGCGCTGGAGGGCTGACCCATGACGGTGAAGGGCGCGATGTTATAGCAGCGCTGGCCGACGAACCCGACCTCTGGGATGTTAACCTCTCCAATTGGTCTAACGACAGTCAAACCTCCCGGTTTTCGCAAGAAGGATTTCAAGAGGACTTCGTTTCCTTTGTGAAACCTCTCACGTCAAAACCCGTTGTCGGCGTGGGCCGCTATACCTCTCCTGACGCGATGGTGCGGGCAATCAAAAAGGGCATTTTCGATCTGATCGGCGCGGCTCGCCCTTCGATTGCCGATCCCTTTTTGCCGGCGAAAATCCGCGAGGGCCGCATCGATGACATCCGGGAATGCATCGGATGTAATATCTGCACGGCAAGCGATAATACAGTCGCACCGATGCGCTGCACGCAAAACCCCACCATAGGTGAAGAATGGCGCAAGGGTTGGCACCCGGAAATCATTCCGCCCCTTCAGGAGCCGCAATCGGTGCTGGTCGTGGGAGGGGGGCCAGCCGGATTGGAAGCGGCGCGCGCTATGGCGCAGCGTGGCGCGGATGTGATGCTGGCCGATGCGGCGCAGGAATGGGGCGGTCGCGTTGCGCAGGAATGCCGACTTCCTGGCCTCGCCGCTTGGGGCCGCGTGCGCGATTGGCGTCTTGGGCAACTGCAGCAGGTGCCGAACGCGCAACTCTATCTTGATAGCCGGCTTAGTGCGAAAGATATCCTTTCTTACGGCGTCCCGCATGTGGCAATTGCCACGGGCGCACGCTGGCGTGACGACGGTGTTGGCCGGGTTCATCGTGACCCTCTCGATTACCTCGCCGAGGGCACCATTGCCGGCGTTAACGCGCTCCTCGAAAACGGCGTGAATGCGCTTGCGAACGATGGTCCGGTCGTCGTTTTCGACGATGATCGTTATTATATGGCAAGCGTTCTTGCAGAACTTATCGCTTCGTCAGGGCGAGCCGTGACTTTCATCACCCCTGCCTCGATTGTTGCGCCATGGACCGAACACACGCTCGAACAAAGCCGCGTGCAACGACGCCTGATTGAAAAGGGCATCGAGATTATCCCGTTGCATCAGCTTGCGGGACGCACGAAAGATACGCTCGATATCGTCTGCTCCTATTCCGGGAAAATTCGCGCTGTTGACTGTGCAACGCTGGTTCCGGTCACGGCGCGTCTGCCAAACAACCAGCTCTGGCATGATCTCCTGGCCTTGAAACATCAATGGATGGACCATGGTTTAGAGACGGTCGAGCGCATTGGTGACTGCCTGTCCCCGGGTATCATCGCAGCCGCGACCTATGCGGGGCATGGTTATGCGAGAAGCCGTAGTTCCCAACCACTGGAAGCCCACTATGATATTTATCGGTGAGAAATTACCAGTGGCTAGCGTCTCCATTACGCCAAAGATTGTTCACTAAACCGAGCCAGTTTCGTTCCATGAAAATGTTTCAAGTCGACGCCTTCACCGACCATCTCTTTGGAGGAAACCCTGCCGCAGTTCTCGTTCTCGATAACTGGCTGTCAGATGCCCTGATGCTGGCGATCGCTCAGGAAAATAACCTTGCCGAAACGGCCTTTGTCAAAGCTCGTCCAGATGGAGCATGGGATCTGCGCTGGTTCGCTCCAGCGCATGAGGTCGATTTCTGCGGGCACGCTACTCTTGCTGCAGCACATGTTCTATTCTCGAAATCTCCGTCGATAGCGCTGCTCCTGTTCCATACCAGGATTGGCGAGTTGCGCGTATCGAAGGTGGCAAACGGATATCGTCTTGATGTTCCGTGTCTGTCGCCCGAATTTATCGAAACACTGCCCGAGGAGATATTAGGCATCTTTGCGGAGCCTGCCATTTGCATTTTCCGTAACTTCGAGAATATTTTTGCTGATCTGGGTGGTGCTGATGCCGTGCGCAACTTTATTCCTGATTTGACGGCCATTGCCCGTCTTGGTTCTGTCGGATTGGTCGTCACTGGAAAGGAAGAGGCGGCGGAAAAGGCGCATTTCGTCTCACGCTATTTTGCTCCCGGTGCGGGTATTCCAGAAGATCCAGTCACGGGATCGATCCATGCAACGCTTGTGCCCTACTGGGCATCGCGGTTGGGGCGGACGAAGCTAAAGGCATATCAGGCGTCCGCACGTGGTGGCTGGATCGACTGTGAACTGACCGGAGATCGCGTTTTCTTGGTAGGGAACGCCGTGACCTTCATGGAAGCTACGATTTCCCTTCCGGAAACGCTGCTCTGATGACGTCAGAGCTTTGAGATGCTGACGCATATTGGATCCATAATGACATGGTGGTTGCGATCAACTTTCACATTGGCAGCGAAGCCGCGTTTCTTGAGAACTGAGGACCCGGTTGGCGATTGTTGCTGAAAGGCGGGGCTGTCCGTCGAACGTGCTCACGGTCATTCGTTACGGTCACATGGGATATGAGTGCAGTTTGTATCACCTGCATGTCCTCTGGCGCCTGGCCTCGGTCAAGATTTCGCAGCCTGAAAACAAACGCCGTCCCCTTCGGCATCACATGTTATATCCCGAATACGGTCGCGTGCGTTGTCGCTTATAAAGCAGAAGCTGAAAATCCTACGGATCAATAAATCAAGAATATCACTCTTGGTGTCGCGCAAAGAAAATTTCCGAAACGCCACGCTTGCCGCCCTCCCGTCGTAACTGAATGACAATTGGGATCACCATGCGGATATAGGACAGGAGGTCCTGCTTTGCATATCCGCCCGAAAGACCGGCTTGCATCATCATCATGGCAATCTGTTCATATGCACCCAGGGGCGTGTCGGCATGAACCGTGGACATGGAACCGGGATGGCCCGTGTTGATCGCGCGCAAGAACGAAAATGCCTCGGCGCCGCGGATTTCGCCGACAAAAAGTCGATCGGGCCGCATACGCAGCGAAGCTTCGAGCAAATGTTGGATCGTGACGTCAGCCGTTCCCTGACCGCCCTTCGATGCGATGAGATGAACACAATTTCTCTGTGGTGGAAACAGTTCACGCGTATCTTCTAGTGTGAGGATTCTCTCTTGCGGATGCACCGATTTCAGGCACGCGTTTAGGAATGTGGTTTTCCCAGACGATGTTCCTCCACTGATGAGGATTGATATGCGTTGCGTGATCGCAGTATGAATAAAGTCATATATCCTATTTTCTTGCAGATAACCTATGAGTTGTCGGTCAATACCGCTCAACCCTCCGACCGCTACAGAAACTTTATCGAGCGATCCACTGTCTCGATATTGTTCCAGGTCCATATTATTGACGACCTGTTTACGGATGGAGATAGAGCCCCCTTCGGGGGCTGCTGGGGGAAGAACCACCTGGATACGCTCACCGGTCGGGAGTGCAGCGCTGAGGATGGGAGCGGACTTGCTGATAAACTGGTCGGTCGAACCGGCAACGCGCTCGCCTATATTCTGGATTTCTGCTGCGGTTAGAACGTCAATCGCATGAAACTGCATGTGATCGGCACCGAGGCGCTCAATGTAGACGTGGCCGGGTCTGTTTACTGCGATTTCAACGACTTTGGGATCATCGAGAAACTGCCTCAAAGGTTCTAATGCTCGCTCGAGGAAATAATGCTTGCTTTGTTTCGCCCCTAGCAATGCTATTTGCCCCCGCGTTCACGTTGAATATCCTTTATCGCTTCTGTCACCGGGTCGTCGTACATCGCGGAAAAATCGAGGTCCTGGCGCACGAAAATGAAGATGCGTTCGCCTTGATGAACGCTGATTGTCGGCTTAATGCGCAGACTATCGCTCAGAGCGGTGTTCGCCATCTGGCTGAACGTCTGTGCGATAGTTTGGCGCGCCAGCGCTTCAGCCTGCTGTGCGCCATCATTGCTCTGGCTGGATGTATTATTGCTTCCATACCCCATCAGATAGCTTGCGCCAGCGCCCACGACGGACAGCATGATCGATGCGCCAAACCTTTCGCGCCATTTTTTGTCGACAATGCCTGTGAGACCAGAACGTCCAAGACTGTCACTGCCGATCGAGTTCAGGCGGACAGAGACGCCATCGTCGCGTAGCAAACGCGTCCATATCACGAATATTCGGGTTTGGCCGGTCATGACATCGCTCTGATACTCTCCGATGAGGCGGGTTCCGGCGGGAATGAGAACGCGGCGTCCGTCAAAGGAATAGACATTTTCTGACGTAATAGCGCGAATCTGTCCCGGTAGATCGCTTACAATCGCCGTTTCTAGAATGCCAGGGATCAATGTCCCTTCAGGCACAACAGCATCAATGCGCTTTATCTTTGTTGCTTTCGCGCTCCGTGTTTCCATGGTTGAGGCCGTCGCCAAAAACTTACTGTTGCTATCACTTCCCGCCACACTTGGTCCTGTGTCGGTTCCTCCACCATCGCCGGATGCAACCGCTTGGGAGTGGTCAATCTCAATCAGTTTGGACTTAAAACGTTGCGGAAATTCCTCGACGGTCTGAGGCGCTGCCGGCTCCTCCAGGGGGGGCGGTGGTGGAAGGTTGATTACTTCGGGCTGGGGAGTAACTGGCTGTTCCACCTTGCGGGTGAACGAAGGCGGACGGAAGGTATTCGTGTTGAATTGTTCATCCCCGTTCAACAGATTTTCGGGCTTGTTCGACGGCTTCAGGATAAAATAGACCATCGCGACGCCTGCCAGCAGAAATATTGCCATTGCAGCCTTCTGATTGCGCTTGGCATTCTTGTCGCTGACGTTGGCCTCGTCCACGGAAGATAAGGCTTCAAGTTCTGGAGACTGTTTCATCTGTTGCCGCTCCTTCCTCGCATGCGCGCTAGTGGATCAGGGGCAGGGCCCAGAATGTCTGGATCTGGTGCGGCAAAATCCGGCTTTCTCAGATTGAAGATGCATATCCACTGATCGCCGTCACGCAACGTGTACTGTGTGGCCGTTCCGTCCAGCACAAGATATTCGCCTTCCTTGCGGAAATTCCGGAGTGTTTCGGAGAAATTGCTATTCACAGCGAAGATTGCCGGCGTCCGTCCAGTGAATTTAAAGAATGTCTTCTTACCGTCATCGAAAACCATCGACGGCTTCAGCTTCGTATCGCCGGTAAACGAGTAGTCCAGATTGACGTTTGCTTTGTCAATCGCCGAGATGTTGGGATTGGCAGCACGAAATTCAGCCTCCTTGCGGATTGCCGCATTGACGTCCTTTTCAGGATAAATGAACCGAACGCCAAAGATCTTCTTCCCGGCTTCGGGGGCATAGTCATACAACTCAAGAAAATAGATCCGCTTTGTTGTAACGACGTTCATATTTGTCACGACGTTTTTCGCTGTCGGCTTGACGAATAGAATGTTGCCCTTCTCGACCGGAGCGACCTGCCAGCTGTCCGTATCGCCGAGGGAAATGGTCTCGAACTTCTCGTCTTCATCAAAGATGATCATTGTCGATATCCCATATGTCGCGGAAATTCTGACGACATTATTCGGCTGATACACGACACTGGTCACACGCGGATCGAGAGAACCGGGACGGGGCGTTTCGGAGCCGTAGGCATAGGGAAAAATGGCGGCTGAGAAGACTGCCGTCAAAAAGAGGAGCCTTCTCATTCTTTGCCTCCTTCGGTGACCGTTTCCTGATCGCGCCGGTAATTATAGACCTGGAAGCCAAGAGGATTTTCGAAACGCCATTCGTTGGTGGCGGGTTCGGTCGTATAGCGATAGCGCACTACAGATATAAAGTGCTTCGTTCTGGCATCGGTGTCGGACTTCTCGGTCGTGGAAAAACGAACGAGCGCGGTCGATTCATTCGGGAATGTGACGGATTTCACATCGACATATACCTGTTTGTACTGTCCATAGACACGAGCCGGATTGTTAGGGTTCGTGCTGCTATATTGGTTCTGCAGCTCGCGAGCGGCGTCACCGGTCGATAACAGCGCCGCGATGCCATAATTGTCGCTGATCGCATAAGGGTCGTAGCCCTCACGGGTTCGAATGTAGCGTACGACATTAGCCTGCGTGATGGCGCGCGACTCTGTCAGATCCTGCGGCTTGGTCAGGCCGCTTTTGGTTTCAATGTAGCCCGTATTTTTATCAACGACCACGATGACCGGTTCGAAGGATTTCAGCGGAACCAGCATAACGAGCGCAAGCAGCGCACAAATTGACATCAACCCGAATATCATGGTCACAAACCACGCAAGGGTTCTTGATCGCTTGGCTTTCCGGACGATTTCGTTTTCCCAACGGTCGCCATCCTGAAAGTAACTTCTCAATGCAGCTTCTTTTGAATCAGTCATGATCTAGCCGATAAGTTTCGTGGATGTGCGGTCTCACTGGGGCAGACTGTTGTTGCGTATCCTGTTTTGCATTGCTTCCATTTCGCCGCGGCGGATCGGCGAAATGTAGGAGCGGCTGTCGCGATAAAAACGCGAGCCTCTGCCCAAATAGGGACTGTTTGCCGTGCCGGTCCGCGCGATTTGAGGGGAAGTGCCAAAACCGGGGATGTGTTCGATTTTTCTGGTGAACCTACTTATCCCCGTGGATACACCGCTCGCGATTCCTCGGGCAAGTGCATGAATATTGGCCACAACGAATGCACCAGCAGCGCACAGCAGAAGAAAGCCACGCACGTCAGTTAATTCGATCGTTTTGTGGGCAGGGGCAAGTGCGCGTTGTAAATCTGGCTCGATTGCTTTGATGAGAAACGCGCAAATAACGTATAGAAATAGCGGAAGCATAGCGTAGAGGAGCAGTTGCCGAAACCAGGCCCAGCCAATTCCGCGGGATTGTTCAAACAGCATGCAGGCAATGAAAATGGGGGCTGTCCCAATCAGTATCCAGGTTACGACCTTGGCCAGCAGCAGTATCGAGAGCGCCAAGCCGATAAAGGACAAGGCATCAGCCATTATCAACAGGCCGACGAGTGATGGCAGGACCTGGTACCCGGTTTCCGCGCCAAAGGCACCGGCAGCCAGGTTGGCGCATTTCCAGATGAGCGACAATCCAGTGGTTACGTTGTTGACGTTGGTTCCGAGGATATTCAGTAATGTTGTCCCAAGCTCCTTAGGAGTCTCGTTCAGCCAACTATAGATGGAGTTGTTGACATAACCCCAGTTCCTGATCAGCACGAAGATGACAATCATACGAATTAGCCGACCGACCACCGTAGCTACAGTAATTTGCGACGTACCCATTATGAGCTGCAGGCCGTAATAGATGACGTAAGCGATCAGCAACACATTGAGCAAAGGCGAAATCTGGTTGCTGATAATGCTGTAGGCTTGATTGGAAAATGTGGCGCCGGTCTGGTCCACGCGAACCAGTATATCACCCAGAAAGTCGCTCATCTCATACCCCCGATCTATTGGGCCGTCATTGCATTTATCGCCGCCTGGGCGGTGGCGCCGTCACCGTTGACGAGCGCCATTGGTCCGCAATCCCTCCGGGGATCTTCGGCGAACGATGTAAGATTAGCTGGGCGTTTACATGGAGCGGTCTTTTCTTTAACCGTTCCGCAGCCTGCGATATTGCCCATTATTAATAAGAGCGCACAATATCTCAGCCATGATGAATGAGTTCTAATTATCATTGTAGCTCATCGCGTTCATGCTGCTATATAGGTTCGCAGTACGGTTTCGTGTGTCCGACTGGTTTGAAGCCAGAATATTGTTATTAATTCCTGCAAGTTCATTGAGAAGAAGGCCATTTTGAACTTGTATCTGGCTATTTTGATCTATAGATCCTTTTATATCTTGGGTTGTTCCAATATTTTGAGATACCGCATAATAGTTTGTTTTTCTTATCTTTAGGGCGTCTAAGGTGGCCTTTATAAAGGAACTCATGTCTGTCGTTGTACGTGAAACATTTTCAATTAAAGGATCTTTATTTCCTTTATTATCTGTCGTAACCCTTTTCTCATATTGTACCTTTACGCCATCCGAAGCGTCTTTCAAAGCATCTAAGGCTTTATCTATGTTGGCAAAGTCCTCGTTTCCAGAAGGAGCAGCGGCGGTTTGCGTTTTGGTATCCTGTTTGCGATCCCCAGTAATGGCGTCTAGAGTCTTCTTAACGGTGTCAAGAATATCATTATCAGTTTTAAGAATATCTTTGGTAGTTTTTGATATTTGCTGATCTTCTTTAAGGATCGAGTCTGCTGTCGTCGATGTTTTCCATGTACTATATTCAGTTGATGGATCAAATACTAAGAATTGCGCAGAAGAACTTACCGTGCTAGCTATGTATAAAGTAAATACAATTGCCAAATAGTATAATTTTTCCACCGAATTTCTCCTCAATTAGTAAATTTGTTACTTAATTTGATTGTTATTCGTGTATTCTAATTTATTTTTTTCTTATCACCTGCCCTTTGCCATATCTGAATATGGTTCCTTTCCTTTCCCTTCCCAGTTACAAAATACGGGCAGCCAATCCTGAGGATCATCGCCTAGGCGTTCCCGCAGGACAGCGCATTCCTCGACGGTCTCTTTTCTGCCGGAAAGCACCTTAACCAGGTCGGGCATCGCCGAAAGATCAAGACGGGCAATGACGGAATCATTCCCGTGTTTGATGAGGAACGTGCGTTTTTCGGGCGGCGTGTTCTTGATGAAATTGAATTCCTTGAAAGTCAGGCCGAAGCGCTTGATATAACTTTCCTCGTCGGCGCGGGGATTGGGAAAATGGATATTCGTCGACGACTGTTCGATCAGCGTGTGCGAGGCCTTAGCCTTGGCAATATCGGCTGCTGACTGCGTTCCAAAGCCGACAATGCCGTTGAGCTTGCGGATGGTTTTCATCTTGTCGACAATGAAATTGCTGAATGTATCATCCATCAGCAGTTGCCAGCCCTCATCCATGAAAAACATGACGGGATCGCCGTTCAAGAGTTCATCAAGCCGATGATAGAGATACATCAGTGCGGGCGTGCGGATATCCTCGTTGCCGAGGACATTTGTCATGTCAAAACCGAAAACGCTGCGGTCGGAGAATGACAGAACATCATTTTGGGCGTTGAACAGCCACGCCTTTTCACCGTCGATCCATGGGCGCAGGCGCGAGGCCAGATCATTGGCATCCGCTCGCGAGCGGCCGAGCAGAAGGCCGGAAAGGTTCGGCAGATTGCGCTGTGCGGCCGGCTCCTCCATGATGCGGGCAATTGCGCGCTCAAGCGTATCTGCATCTTCCTGGGAAAAGTCGCGGCGATCATTCGCTCGCAGTATCGATTTCAGAAGGCGCAGCAGAAAGTCGCGATTTGGTCCGGTATTTTCCAATTGAAGCGGGTTGAACCCTGTCGGTGTGCCAGGTGATAGAATTTCATAGGTTCCACCCATGGCCCGCACGAAAATCTCCGCACCCCGATCCTTGTCGAAGAAAACGGCCTTCGGTGTGGGTTTGACGCGCATCGCCTGTGCCAGCATGAAAGTCAGAGCAACAGTCTTGCCCGAGCCGGTTGGACCGGTGACAAGAAAATGACCGATGTCGCGACGGTGAAAATTAAACCAGTATGGCGTTTGCGACGTGGTTTCGAGGATCGTGATCGGCAATTTCCAATGCAGGTTATCGGATTGGCCCGTCGCGAAATTATGCATTGAGGAGAGGCCGGAAAAATTGGCCGAAGACAGCATGGCCTTGCGCGCGCGATAGCTATGATTGCCGGGAAGTTGCGCCCAGAAAGAAGCCTCGAGATTCATGTCCTCGCGCAGCCAGTTGACATTCATGTCCGTCAGGCAGCTTCCGAGTTCGGAAACGGTCTTGTTCAAGCCTTCGAGATCGCGGGAAAGGCACAGCAACGAGAAATGATGGATACCGAAGACAGCCTCCTGGTTCATGAGGCTGTTAAGGGCGAAATCGATATCACTTTCTACGGAGCTTCCCGCTTCGTCCGATGCCGATATTTGACGCTGGAGTCGCGTGATACGTTCCTGGGCTATCGGTTTGTCGGAAAGCGTGAAGCTTTGTGTCAGGATGAATTCGTGGCTCACCTGCAGAAGCCCGTCCAGCATTCCGGGGCCTGTATAAGGCGGATATTCCTTGATGGAGAGCATCGCGCCGTAGCGACAATCTTCCTCGGTGGGCGCCTGCGTCTGCATTGCCCGCCTGCCAAAATGCAGGCGCGAAGTCCCGACATAATTGCGGATTCCCATCCGTGGCAATCGCATCTTCCGAGGAATGCCGCAGGTCAAAATCGTGTTGATGAACTCGCAAGGTTCGGAATAAGGCTCTCCGTCGCGATAGGTGACGCCCAGCGTGCGCGCTCCGTATTTTTGCAGTTCGCGCGTCATGTTGGAAACGAGTTCTTCGAGTTCCGTCACCATTTCCCGCGTCTGCCGGTCTCGGGCTTCCGCCCCGCCCGATCTTGCGAAGGTGCGGCTGACAATATCGCTCAGGCCAAGCGCACCCCGCATATTGGTGCGAACAACCGAAAGATAAATTTCATTGGCGAACATGCGTTTGCGGCGCAACTGATTCAGGTAGCGGGTATTGAGTTGGTCGCAGAACGGATCATCGAACGTGCCGGTGATTTCAGTATCCGCCTGTCGGCGAACCACTGTCGACCATATGGAAAAACGGCTCGACCCCAGTGCTCGAATGATCGTATTCTGTACGTTCGCACGCATGTTGAGTTCGGCTTGGTCCTCGGTCTGAAAAAAGAGGCCGTCAAGCTTGATGGTCGACATAATCGCACCGTTTTCGAGGCCGATGACGGTATCGGAAATATGCCGCAGATAGGGGATATGGGCTGCCATCGGCCGCTCTTTGTGGGCGGCTTTGCCAAATCCGAGTTCTTCCCTGATGACTTTTAGCATTTGCTACGGTCCATACGAGTTAGTTCCCCAAAAGGACTTGTTGGGGGTTCTCGGCGTCTTGCGGGTGGTAACTTCCAGAATATCGAGGATCTTGTTGTCCCAAGCGCACAGCGAAAACAGGGTGACGTAACTGACTGGGGCAAAAAGCAATGTCCAAAAGGACTTGCTGGCCAGCCACCCGATGATGGTGACGCCGATCACTATAACTACCGCCATATAGGGAACCCCCCACATCGTCGGGGATCGTGTCAGTCCGATGACCAATGGGGTCAGTTGCGGCTTAACGTCCTCGTGTTCAGTCATTTATGTCCAACTGTGCTGACCAATTGATCGACGATCGACTGAGCGCCAAATACCAGACCTATACCGAGGATCACGCTACCGGCGAAGAACCAACTTAGGCGACCAGCGAAAGCCAGGAAGCCCAGTCCCGTGACCGCAATGATAGCGAACAGCCGACCGAACGGGCCGTCGATGAAATCTATAATTGCCTGAAAAGCGTTCTGGATCGAATCGAAGCCACCGCCGAGACTGCCGTCCGCCGCCATTGCCATATCTGCTCCGGCAACTTGCATCGCAGCCAGCAGACTGAGGCAGACCGCCAGTTTTGCGGTTGTGACGCGCCAGTCCGTGTATATGCCATTGTTCATTCTTCTCTCCTTTTAAAAATGCATTACGCCGCCCACGAACGTGCCGTTCTTTTTTACGGCGATGACACCGGTTTCGGTTTGGCTGGCCATGTCGGGAGCCGGATTCATATTTTTGCCGGATACCCTGCTTTTCAGGGCTGGCATGGGAATGCCCATCTCGTAGTTGACGACCTTTGCCACGTAACCGACCGTTTCCTTGAAAGGCGGGATGCCGCCATATTCGTAAACGCGGCTTTCACCTGCATTGTATGCAGCGGCTACCAGCAGCGGATTGCGGAACTCGTCCAGAAGGGCACGAAGATATTTCATCCCACCTTCGATGTTGGCTTCCGGATCGCAGACGTCCCGCACACCGAACCGGGCTGCCGTGTCCGGCATGAGCTGCATCGGACCGCGCGCGCCCTTGTCTGAATTTCGGGATCGATCAAACTGGCTCTCGGCCCAGGCGATTGCATCCGCAAACAACTCATCCACCTGATGCCGTCGCGCAGCCTGTTCCACCAGTATCTTGATCTTTTCAGGGGGGAGCGGAGAGGGGCCGCACTCCGGTACCGGCGATGCTGCCGATCTGCTCGACGGTGCATTATTGTTCGCCATACCGGTAAAATATTTAAGCGAACCGGTCGCAGCATACGCGACCGCCGTGCTGCCGCTATCGGTCGGATCCTCGCTGTTTTCTGCGGCTATTGCAACGCCGTCAGCCCCGAGGATGAATTCCCTACTCTCTGACGGCTTGCGACGATCAGATACTGTTGGCACCGATGCTGATTTGCCGTTATTTCCGGCTGACACGCCCCCATCGCTTCTCAACAGGGAGGGATTGCTTCTGTCGTTTTCAGCAGACCATGCGGATGTAATTCCAACCTGGATCGAGAGCACAGTGCTCGACAGGAATATTTTCAGAATTCCGTCTCCCATCCCTACCCCTAAATATTTTAACCAATTTTTTGTTTGGTTGAAGTCGTTTTAAATTAAAGAACTAAACAATATATACTCGTACTCTCGTATTGTTAGATAAGCATGGCTTGAAACTACTGAAAATTACAATAATTAGGGAATAATAATTATGGATTTGCTGTAAGGAATAAAAATAATTATCTCTACTTGGATGAGGGTGCTGTTATCTGGAGATTTAATTTTGCAGTTTTAACTTTGCAGTGCTGAGAGAAATGCCCAAGTGGCGGCATGTACGCCCGTGACGCCTTGATGTTGGGAGCATATGGCGTGTGAAGGAGGATTATCATTGGTATGCGGAACGACCTGGGAAAGGATAACGAAGCGGGCAATTTTTTGTTCAGCTGTGTGCTGGTTATTTCCCGATCCCGCGTCCTCCGGCCCCAACGGGTATTTTGATCTTCAGCCCACGGTAGCTCTGGAGGCTGGTGGTGGGTGGATCACCGATGGAACCCGGTATCGCCTGTTTGGAGTCCAGTCATTCTCTACCGGCGCGATCTTTACAAATAAAGCGGGCGAAAAGAAGAACCGCGACGATGCTTCACGGGCAGTTTTGGCCGCATACATCAAGGATACCAGGCCAGTTTGCGCCCCCGTTATGAAGGTCGCCGATACCACCACTGTAACTTGCTACGCCGCAATAGGGGGAAATCGCCAAGACCTTGCAATGATATTGATTTCGAGCGGTTTTGCCTTTGCGGAGGTCCGTGAAGATGGTCGCCCTCTGTATGAACCCTATGCTGCGGCCGAGGCGCAGGCACGGGAGCGTCGCGCGGGTCTATGGCAGTTCATATCAAAAGCCGATCACTGAAGCTCGTCCGCTTATAATAACTCCTCTCGACGATGGAAAAGTAGCAAGCAAAAGAAGAAAGCGAAGCAATGAAATCCCTCATCGTCTTCATTTCGGCACCCCTTGTCCTTTCTCAGGCCTATGCAGCCGATAAGATCAAGCCACTGGCCGCTGGAGTACTGCACGCCGCGCAGCCGGCTTTGGCCGCGCCTGTTGCAACCATTAAAGGGCGTGCAGTTGTTATGGACGGTCGAACCCTTTGGTTCGCAACCTATGCTCAACGCGTACGCCTTGCTGACATAGATGCCTGTGAATTGCCCCAATGGACGTTCACTCCTCAGCAGAAAAAGGTGCAGGCAGTCAAAGTCCCGGCACCTGTCCCCTGCGGTCCTCTTGCAAAAGCGTGGCTCAAACGCACCGTAGGAGCGGATGTGGTGACATGCACTGTCGTTGGCTATGACGATGAGGCAGTTGCACGAGCCTATTGCACTGTCCGTAGCCGCGATCTTGGTCTTGAAATGCTTCGCGTGGGTTGGGCACGCGTCGATTCTCCCTTTCCCGCTTATCCGCAATATATGGGGTACCAACGTGCCGCAATGTCGGCTCGCTATGGCATGTGGGCGACCTATGTTCTTGATATGAATGAATGGCGCCGTAAAGCGGTCGATAAAACTCCGGAACGTCAGCCAGTCGCAGACTTCAATCTCTTAGTAGAACGCAAGAGCGAGATTTCACCACCCTTTGCGGATGCGCGCAATAGACCCAAAAGAACAGACAGATAGGCTGAAGCTCGGTCGATCAGTAGGCATCCCAGTGGTTTTAAATTTTAGATCCTAGCCGCGCTTTGCTTGGCACTTTATCCATGAAGTCCCCGCATTATCGTCCGAGACATTGCGGGTTGCATGAGACATCTTGTTAAAAAACTGGATGCTATAATGGGTCGGAGGTTGATCCTCATAAATTGGATATCATGATCCATCTGCAAGTGACGGCAGTTACTTGATAACACTGCCTTCTTTGAATACCGCAACGGGTCGATCCGCTATCCGTAGCACAACAGAATTTCGGAGCGTCTTGTCTTGCCCCGAACGGTCTGAAAGCTCGCGAACGATTGTCATCGGCGAACTGGCTCTTGGGAAACATGCGGGCCACCTCAACGTTGGCGAGAGGGCGGACACCGAATGAAACGCTTTGAAAGCCCATCATTCCCTTGGTGATCCGCGTGACATTTCAGGGTCGTTGATAGCTCGCAACCCAGCGAGATTGGCTCCCTTTCAGGAGTGCCATTGGACGTGATCGCTTTTTAAAAAAATGCGCTCTACAGGCAGGTTTCGGCGTTCAGATGACAAGAAATCAATGGCTTTGCCATCGAGGACTACCACTCGATACAAGTAGATCTATTGGCTCCACCCTTGATATACAGGTTTCCTCAACAAGCCAGGAAGAGGCCGTGCGGCGTGTGCGCGGAAAAACGAAAAATTGCGACATTGCCTCATAACACACAACTCCACTGAAATCAGGTTGCGGCATAGAGTGCCGCTAATTCGCGTTCTCACCTCTGTTCTGAAGAAGGGGAGTTTAAGGTAAATATGGCAGTCACGACACTATTATTTAGCAAATTGTTGGACTGTTGACCCAATGTCAACCCTGATAACTTGAGACGATTACCGATAAATAACAACTTCGAAAGAATAAATCATACTTATAATAATATATAATGTTAATATACAAAATATACAAACTTAATTTCTAATTAACAGGTGATTTCGATTTCAAATTTACAAAATAAATGAAATTTTCATGGAAATATTATGATTAAAGAATGCGTTAATGTATCATCGAAGTCAAAAATCTTGTTTTTTTGCGTCTGTCTAGCTCTTTATGAATTAATTGTCTATGCTGCCAGTGACGTCATCATGCCTTCAATGTTGAGGATCGCTGACCAATTGGGCGGCTCTCCTCTCGATGTGCCGCTGTCGCTCAATATTTATTTGCTCGGCGGAGTTGTGGTCCCACTCATTATAGGTTCGTTGTCAGACTATTATGGGCGCCGCAAACCAATGATTGCTGGCTGCTTGTTATCCGCATTTGCCTTTTTCGTCACGGCATTTATCGGTTCAATGACGATGTTCAAAATACTACGCTTTATTCAAGGCATGGGAATCGGATTTATCATTGCCATCGGCCTCCCAACCGTGCATGAGACTTTTACGGAAAAAGATGCAGTGCGAGTGTTAGCGATCGTCTCCAATGTCGCAATCCTTTCGCCACTCGGCGGGCCTTTTGTTGGCAGCGTTCTCCTAAATTACATCGATTGGCGGGAAATGTTTCTAGCCATGTCTGTCATTACCCTTCTTTTGAGTGCTGGGCTGTGGTTGAGCATGCCAGAGACAGTAGATATCGAACACCGGGGCGGACGTTATATACAGCGAACGCCGCTTGGCATTCGCGAAATTGCCCGTGACTACAGAGCTTTGCTTGCTAATCGACACTTTCTGCTTGGAGGTGCAGCCCTCGGCTTCGTGGGCCTTCCTCTGATTTCTTGGATTGCCCTGTCGCCTCTACTTCTAATGCATAGCCTCGGGTATAGCGGCCTCGAATATTCACTCTGGCAAATACCGGTTTTCGGTGGTCTAATTGTTGGTAATTTCGCGCTCGGTATTCTATGCAAACGATTCAGCCTCACGACGGTATTGTGCGGCGGGATTATTGCGGTCGCAGGTGGAACAGCGGGGGCACTAACCGCAACATTATATAACGACACTTCAATCGCACTTATTTCTGGATTCAGTATTTATGCTGCGGGCTTTGGTATTTGTAGCGCCATCATTTATCAGCAGATACTCGCGCTGACCATAGGCGCAACCGGAAAAGCATCAGCCTTAGTCGGAGTACTCAACGTCACCATCTACGCGATCGGGGGAGTATTTCTGACAGTTATGGGCGCCGGAGATAGCCTGAAACATTTCATCATCCTTGTTTCCATTCCTGCGGTGATCGCCGTCACGTTGCTGTTCTCCCTTTTGGTGACCTCCCGAGTCACCACCGCCGAAAGCGCAAGTTAAAATCACCCGTTATTTCCATCATCAGGTCGATATTCACATGGATAATATTAAACGGCTTTGCTCCCTCAAACATCCCTATGAGCAGTCAACAGAAGCGGAGCAGATTTTTTCGGATGCCATGCGCGAAGTTGTCATGCATCATCGCGCTTCAGCTGACGGTTATGCCACTTGGCTGGATAGTCAGGGCTTCAATGCCAGGACTATCGAAACGATGGAAGACTGGTCAAAACTTCCGCCGTTATTTGCAAACTACTTTAAGAAGAATCTTGTTATCAGTCAGAGCGGCGAGGGCGCACTTGAACTTACATCGTCCGGCACAAGCGGGCAGAAGAGCCGGATGCGTTTTGACGAACATAGTATTGGTTCGGCTCAATACATGGTCGCCAAAATCTTTGACTATTATGGATGGAACACACCGGATCAGCCGTGCAACTACCTGCTGATGAATTATGAACCAGCGGGGAACGCCAAACTTGGCACTGCGTTCACCAGCAATTTTCTGAGTTCCTTTGCCCCTGTTAACAGCGTTGCGTATGCGCTGCGCCATACGGGCACTGGATATGAATTCGACCCGTTTGGTGTCATGGAAACCTTGAAGCGCTATGCTGCGGACGGGCTGCCAGTCAGAATTCTGGGTTTTCCATCCTTCATGTGGTTCGTGCTCGAACGCATGAGCGCACTGTCGATCCCGCCCTTGCGCCTGCATGAGGATTCCCTCGCGTTTTTTGGCGGCGGTTGGAAAACCCATGCAGATCAAGAGATTCCGAAGCACCGACTCTACCAACGCATGCAGGAACAATTAGGTCTCGCCGACGAAAGGTGTCGCGATTCCTATGGAGCGGTGGAACATCCCGTCCCTTACATCGAATGCAAAAACCATCACTTTCATTTGCCCGCTTATTCCAGGGTCAGCATTCGCTGCACACGCAGCTTCGTTCAAAAGGGATATGGTGAGAGTGGATTCCTGCATTTCCTCTCACCTTACATCACTTCAGCACCCGCCCACAGCATTGTAATGAGTGACCTTGCCACGCTGCACCCGGCGGAAAGCTGCGGATGCGGCCTCGAGACCGATTGGTTTCACCTGCTGGGCAGAGCCAGCAAGACGGCGGCCCGAAATTGTGCTCTTTCCGCCTCTGAATTGATCAAGGATATTTGATATGTATCTGCTCAACGGAACATTTCACGCCGCTTTCAATCCGACCGATGTTGTCGATTTTCTCCTGAAAGATGTTGATCAGACCCTGACGCAACCGTTTCCTATTGAAGCGCTTTTTCAATGCTGTGATGGGTTCGTCGCGGGCGTGGATAATTGCGCGGATGAACTCCTGCTTTCGCAGGCGCAATGCGATGAAATCAAAAACTTCTGCAACTCGGCGTCGCTGCGCGAAAAGCTGCAACGAGAACTGGGGGAAAGTCCACGCAGCCTGCGCCGGATCAATTACAGACAAAGCCATTTTGAAAATTGGGCGCCTGTCGGCATAGTCCTCCACATCACTCCCAGCAACTCGCCGCTGCTTCCTTTCTTTGCGCTGATCGAGAGCCTGCTGGTGGGAAACATCAACTGGCTTCGCCCGGGACGGGGTGATGCGGATCTGACAGCAAGGCTGCTGAGCAAGTTTCTCGAGTTCGATACGAATAGTGTGCTTGGCGCTTATCTGGCTGTGATACCAATCCCATCCACGCAGCTGAATCTTCTGCTTCCGCACGTTGATGCTGTATCTGCATGGGGTGGTGACAAGGCTCTCAAAACAATTCGCGACCAGCTTCCAATTGGCTGTCGGTGGATCGACTGGGGTCATCGTATAAGTTTTGGATATGTCACGCCGGACGTCGTAAACGATAGCCTCCTTGAGGCAATCGCCGACGACGTTTGCAGAAGCAATCAACAGACCTGTTCGAGCCCGCAATTACTATTTGTCGATAGCGGAGACAAGCAGGTTTTGCGAGAAATAGGTGAAGGCTTAGCCGCTGCATTTGATCGGCGCGCGCAATGTTGGCCTATACTGGAACCTGATGAGCAAGAAGCTGCCGATATCACGATGAGCAGTGCTTTCGTCAGGCTTGATAATGGTTTCGCCGACACCGCAGGACACGTCTGGGAAGGGACCGGGTGGAGAATACTATGGGCGCACAAGGCTGCGCTTGATCCGTCTCCTCTGTTTCGCACCCTTCTCTTGCGTCCATTGCCGGCAGGCGCGATTGTCCGAACATTGAGACCATGGCGGAGTTACCTACAGAGCTGTGCTCTTGCCGCCAAGGAATCCGAACTCGCTGAAAAGACCGATCTGTTGCTCGCTGCCGGGGTCAATCGCATCGTTGAACCGGGGCGCATGCAGCAAAACTATCAAGGGGCGCCGCATGATGGCGTGTATGCCCTCGCCCGATTGGCCCGGCGCAACTCGGTGACGCTCAATCCAGACTTGGTTCGCGGACGTGCCGCACTCAACCCGACCATGCCGCCAGCGATCAATCTGGATAGGGGCGACATCATGGATAAGGTCGCCTTTCAGACAAATCCGATCAGTGAGCGCGCGCAGCTTTTCTTCCGTAGCGGCGGCAGCAGCGGCAAGCCGAAACACGCTGGGTTCACATATCAGGACTACCATCGACAGATGCGTGCAGCCGCCGACGGCTTATACGCTGCCGGTCTCGATCCCATCCGGGACCGCGTGATGAACCTGTTCTACGCCGGCTATATGTACGGTGGCATGCCATCTTTTACTACAATTCTGGAAAAACTCGAGGCGACTCATTTCCCGATGGGAGCCCCGAAAAATGACGATTATAGTGAAACTGCCGACATATTGATTGCACAAAGGGCAAACACGCTTATCGGCATGCCCAGCACCATATTCCAGCTGTTTTTCCGAGAGCGTGAAAAACTGCATAAATATCGCGGCATTGAGAAAATCTTCTATGCTGGGGAACATCTCTCAGTACAGCAGCGTAGTTTCATTCAGTCATTTGGCGTCAAACTCATCTGTTCCGCAATCTATGGCTCCGTTGACGCCGGGCCTCTTGGTCATGCGTGTTCCGCTTCACCTGATGGTATTTTCCATCTGCTCGCGGATGTTCAGTCACTGGAGATTGTCGCTATGGACGACGACAAGCCGGTTGCTGAAGGTCAGAGCGGCCGTCTGATTTTCACCTCACGTGAGCGCCAGGGGCAGCACGTCGAGCGTTATGAAATCGGCGATGTCGGCCGCTGGGTGACCGAACCTTGTGGTTGCGGCCTGAAATCTCCACGCTTCCAATTGGAAGGACGACATGGTCAGATTGTACGTATCGGAACACGTCTCCTCAATCTCTCTGCTTTGACAAACCTCGCGGGCGTACCTGTGCAGTTCATTCTACATCAGGATGAAACAGGTTGTGATAAGCTGACTGTTCTCGCCGACGGTGATGCCGACGCTGTTCTGAAAGCAATATCCCAGTATACGACGCTTGCGACAGCTGTAGTTGAGGGTGTGTTGCGTCTTTCGGTCAATCCATGCCCTGCGTCGCAATTTGAATTGAATCCGCACAGCAAAAAGACCGCTCTTTATCTTGACAGGCGCTCACAAGTCCGGATCCTGTCGGCATAATTTAATCGGTATCAATTTTAAGAAATCAAAGGGTATTTAAGTGTATTCTCTTGAAGAAATAGTTGATTTTAGCCGACGGAATTCTCCATTTTTCGCCAATCTTTATAGAAGTATTTCACTTCAAAACTACACGATCAATGACCTCCCTCTCATAGATACAACAGAATACTGGAAAATGGAGCGCGGAATATCGGATTGGTCTGTGCTCACAGGCCCGGTTGGCAGCGGAATTGTCTTTAGAAGCGGCGGAACGACCGGTGCGAGTAAGCTGTCCATATTCACTCGAGAGGAATGGAACGCTTTTCTGCAGACATTCTCAAGCGGCGTTTCATCAATCATTGAGCCCAATGATCGAATTGCCAACCTCTTTTTCAGTGGGGACCTTTACGCCAGCCTGTTGTTTATTCATGGCACCCTGGGATTTGTTGAAAAGCCGGTGTGCGAGTTCCCTTTCACTGGACAGACAGCCTTGGCTGACGTGTCAGAGGGGATCGTCAATTATCAAATCAATGTCATCGCAGCTCTGCCAGCGACCTTGCTTACACTTAGCGAGTGGCTCATAGAACGAGCGAAAACCCTGCCCCAAATAACAAAACTGCTTTACGGCGGTGAGAGCCTTCTCAAGCCGCAACTTGGTGTCATTGCGCGTGCCTTTCCTAACGCGCGCTGCAACTCCATCGGCTGCGCAAGCGTGGACGCAGGACTGATTGGCGCCAGCACGCCGGACTGTGATGCAGATGAACATCGCTGTTTCGATGGTGCTACTCTTATCGAGATACTCGATGAACAGGACGGGACAGCCATCTCCGAACCAGGCAAACCCGGAATGTTGGTGGTGACCAATCTGCAGCGCAAGCTCATGCCGATCATTCGCTATCCTGTTGGCGATCGCGCTGTGTGGGTCGAGAAGACTGGCCAGACCAACCGAAAATTCCGGCTGATGGGACGCAGCAGTTTAGGCAAGCGTATCAGGATTGGTTACGTCTCTCTTTATCCGGATGATATCGACGCATTCATAGCTGGTACTCTCGGAGCATGTTCATGGCAATTGGTCATCGATTACGCCGACCCGGTTAACATTGTTAACGTCAGAATTGCGCAGCCCGACAACCAAGACGCAGCAGCCAAGGTCCTTGAATTCGTGCGCCTCAATAATCCGCCACTGGTGAAACTTGAGGCAAATAGCCAGGCCGAGTTGCGCTGTACCTTCTGCAACCACTCCGATCTGGTGCTGAATAGTAGAACTGGAAAGTTACTGAGGGTCGTCGACAACAGACCCTATCAAACAAATCCGGTGAACTAAAGAGGAGCTTTCCATGCTCACGATACGAGATTTTGATCCTGCTGATGCTGAGGGAGTGAGCGGTCTGTTTCGAGCCGTATATGGCGACAAGTATACATATCTCAAAATCTACTTACCATCACAAATACGCGCGAGCAACGCATCTGAAAACTGGCGTTGCGCAGTGGCTGTCGAAAATGGAATGATCGTGGGCCATGCCGGATTGGTTCGCACGTCACCGGAGGACGATGTAGCTGAACTAGCGCTGATCGCAGTCCATCGAGAGTTTCGGGGACTGGGTATTGCGACACGGTTAGCTGAACATTTATGCGCCACTGCCATGCAGATGGGTATCCGAGCCTTAACAATCAAGCAGGTTGCCTCACACCTGATAACCCAGCGTATAGCGACGTCGCTCGGTTTTTTGACGACAGGGCTCATCCTCGACTATGTGAGTTCCCCCTTCGGTTATACCGAACCAGAAAGCGTGGTTATTGGTTGTTTACCGATAAAGGCATGCCCATTACCTAAGAATTGCTTCCCCGAGAAGCATCCCAACTGGCTATCCAGATTGGTCAAACAGTTTGGAGAGCACGCACGCAACAATTCTGTCATTAAACCGG
>Ga0182735_1000663_pt1 | contig 26368 bp, 22 predicted proteins | sample eDN5th30CKraftMG_FD_128524 | JGI IMG/M metagenome (GOLD analysis project Ga0182735, IMG submission 128524) | Enriched Miracle-Growth compost microbial communities from Emeryville, California, USA - eDNA 5th pass 30_C Kraft MG (version 2) (version 2) ...
CGCGGCCAGGAGATCGAGGTCGGCGTGCTGTTCACCAAGCGCATCGCGCGGCACCGGCCCGGTATCGTCATCGCGTGCAACCTGCCGCTCGACGCGCTCAATGCCGTGCGCAAGTGGTGCGTGGGCGCTTCGTGCCCCTTCATTTTCTGGCAGCAGGATATCTATAGCCGCGCCATCGAGGACATCCTCACCGAGAAGTTCGGCCTGCTGGGGCGCATGGTGGGCCGTCATTACCATCGGCTCGAGCGGCGCGCGGCGCGCGACAGCGCCGCCGTCGTCGTGATCGCCGAGGATTTTCGCGGCATCCTGGAGCGCGAGTTCGGCATTGCCGCCGACAAAATCCACGTCATCGAGAACTGGGCGCCGCTGGACGAGATTGTCCCGCGCGCCAAGACCAATCCGTGGTCAGTCGCGAACGGTTTCGCCGAATGCGATATCGTTCTTTACACCGGCACGCTCGGCATGAAGCACAATCCGGGGCAGATTCTGGAGCTGGCGAAAAGCTTGCAAGGCCGCAACAGGACCAGGCTTGTTGTCATATCCGAGGGGCCGGCTGCCGACTGGCTGAAGCAAAGCGCAGAGAAGGCGGATATCTCCACGCTCCAGGTCCTCCCGTTCCAGCCGTTTGAGATTTACTCCGACGTGCTGGCCTCGGCGAACGTTCTGATTTCCATTCTCGAGCCCGAGGCCGGCGTATTCTCAGTCCCTTCCAAGGTACTAAGTTATCTCTGCTCGGCGCGTCCGATCGTTCTTTCCGCCCCTCAAGAGAATCTGGCGTCGAAGATCATCAACGACAATGCGGCGGGCCTTGCCGTGCCGGCCGGCGACACACCCGCTTTCATCCGGGCGGTGCATGCGTTGCTGGACGCTCCCGACAGGGCGGCGCAATGCGCGCGCAACGGGCGGAGCTATGCCGAGCGAACATTCGATATCGTCTCGATCGGCGATCGGTTCGAAAAAATCATAAGTCGCGCGGTCGGCGCCCGCTGACATCGTCGCAGCGCCGCCAAGACGTACCGGACTTCTCAGCTCACGCGGCCCGATAAGCCATCCGGCACTCGAAACGGAGCGCAGCCGAAGTGCTACAGATTCAAACCCGCTTCGGCAAAGCCGGACTCGGCGTCTAGAGCCAATGCCGCGAGCGGCTGCAAACCCAGATGCGCTGCAGTCTCGGTCCGCGCGCGGTTTCGACCGGCACGAAGCGCGTGCAGGCGCGAACGCGGCTCCAGTTATACCGATAGGGAAAGGCGCGGCCCCAGAAGCTTACTTTCTCGACGGCTGATGCCGCCTGCACCGCGCCGAGCGCCGACGATGTCGGCAGCGTCATGGCTTGTGAGGCCGAAGCGGGTATCAGCAATAGCGCGGTTGCGGTCAGAAATCCCTTGATGCTCATCTCTGCTCCATCCATTCGCAGATCAAAACCGGGAACGCCTTAATATCGCAGGTAAATTACGGGGTTCGCAGGCCGAAGACAAGGTGCCGGCGAACGCGAGATACCGCTCTTGGCGCAGCCCGTCAGTTTCCGCGAATGAGCGTCGAGGTCACCGGGGTCCGGTAGGCTTCCTTGAGCAGATCGTAATTAACGGCTTCCGACATATTGGTCGTGCCATCGATCAGCCGCGCATTCCGCAGCAGCGTGGCGAGTTGCCGCCACTGCTGATCGTCGAACTCCACCGCGCGCCTGCCGATAGGCAGGACGAACTCCCGCTGAATCGCCAGCTTGAATTTGACCTCGTCTGAATCCAGCTTGCCGCCGCCGGCCGCCACGAGCAAGGGAACGCTCTTCTCCACATCGGCATATACCGCCTGCCAGCCCGCGATGACGCCCTTGAGAAAGGCGAGCACGACCGAAGGATTATCGGAGAGCAATTTCCGCGTCGTAAAATAGACGAGACCTGGTATATGAACACCATAATCGCCGGGGCGCATCACCGCAAACGGCAGGTTGCGCCGTTTCAGCAAATAGGAATCCGCCGTCACGCGGCCCGGCAGCACATCAACCTTGCCCTCGGCAAGGTCCTCGATATCCCCGCTCGCCATCTCCCGGACTGCGCTTCTCGAGATGCCGGTGTTACGCAGCACGGCGTCATAAACGAGCGCGCTCGACGAGCCGCCAAGCCGCACGACCCGCTTTCCGGGAAACTCGCGGGGCGAATAAATACGATCGAACTCACGCGAGAAGAAAACGATTTCGCTTTCCAAGTGCGCGCCGCCAAAAGAGACGATCGGCGCTCCTTTCGCATATGCCTTCAAAAAGCTGTCCGCTTCGACGACGCCGAAGGCAACCTTCCCGTCGACCACCGCTTCGATGGGATCCGTGTCTGCCGGCTTCAATTCCATCGATATGCCGGCGCGATCGAACAGACCCGCGCCCGCCGCGACGATTTCTCCCGCCTGTCCGACGGTCAACGGATCGAGCAACAAGGCGGAAAACTTCTTGCCTGATGAGGGAGCGGCATGGACCGCCGGTTCCGTCGCACGCGACAAGACCAGCGCCAACACGCCCGCTGCCAGCAACACCGCGATCCCGATCCCATATCTGACCGCGTCGCCTTTATGCATCTGAAACTCGTACTGTCCGACAGCCGTGCGCTAGAATTTTTCCGTATAGGAATATCGGAAATACTGCACGTTGGGAGCGACGCCGAGGATCACATCCTTGCGCGATTGCGCTCCGACCTCGACCTCGAGGCATCTTTCCGACTTGTAATAACAGATTTTCACTTTGATCGGTCTGGGACAGATGTTCTTGATGCTGACGATATGATCGAAGAGCGTCGGATTCACGATCTGCTTCCGGGAAGCACCTTCGTAATCCAGACAGGGCTGATTCAGCGCGTTGCGGTGAACGCTGAGCGCGCCGTTTTCACCCGGCCCCTGCAATGTCATCCGGGACTGAAACGAGGGCGTGCTATTGGGGACGAGTTGCGCGGATGCCGGCGCCGCCGCCAGCAGCCCGAGCGTGAAAATCATATAGCGGTAAATCCGAACAAGAGCCATTCGCGCAATCTCAACAGACCTGCCCATCGCTGACTTCAACGATATTCGTCGTCACCGCCACGGGCGCTGATCCGGAAGTTCGACGCCCGGCACGTTAATATCGTAACCAAGCTGATAGACCGCCTTTGCAAAGTCGATCCGGCTGGAGAGATCGGTACCGGCGAGCGCGGAAACGAGCTTATCCCGAATTTTCCACCCCGACGATATTAGAATTTCGGCCGCGGCGTAGCTGAAACCGGCTTCCACCAGACCCGCAAATTCGGCAACGGCCTGCCGCGCGAGATCATCCGGAAGCTGACTGAACAGCGCCAACGAAAACCGGTTGCGCCTCAATGCAACCCAACCTTCGTTCGGGCCTGTCACGTAAGACATGCGCAGATATTTCAGGTTTTCCTTGCTGAATCCGTTCCGCGTGTTCTCCAGCCAGAACAGCACCAGCCATAGAAACGGATCCTCCGGCGAATTCGCCAGCGATCGCCGGATCGTCGTATCCAACGACAGCATCAGAGCATCGACGTTCTCCGCGGGGCCATCGTAAATCGCGAGTTCGAGCACCCGCAGACGGAAAAGCGCGGCGCTGCCGAGAATGGCCGGGCGGTCGAGCGGCGCGGCCATCATCGCATCGACCTTCTCTCCCATCGCGGTCATGACCGCGGGCTTGAATATTCTGCCGTCGATGATGTGCGGCGCCATTTGCTGGAGCGGCGATTGCTTCGACAGTATCGGCAGGGCGTAGGCGGCCCAGGCGGCCGAGATGATCGCGACCGCAAGAACCGCGCAACGAAACAATAACGAGGATGGTCGGGAGGCTTTCAGACGGCCGGCCGGCACGGCATCAGTCCGTGTAGCCGTAACGGGAATAATATTTGTTGTAATAATAGTTCCCGTGATAGCCCTCGTACCTGCCGAGTACGTTGGTGTCCGCCTTGTTGAGGACGACCCCGAGCAAACGGTTGTAAACTCCGGATGCGACGGAGAGGTTGTGCTCGACGACGTCGATCCTCGTGCGGCCCCACTCGACCACGAAGATGTAAGAGTCGATAAAGCCGGTCGTCGCGCGCACGTCCACGACCGGCGCCAGCGGGGGTAGATCGAGAATTATGTAATCGTACTTCGTCCGCAGCACATCGAAGAGCTTCTTGACCGGCGGGGACGCCAGCAGTTCGTTGGTGTGCAAAAGTTTCGGCGTTGCGCCGCTGGGCAAGAACTCAAGCTTGCTGAGCGGATCGGTCCAGATCACTTCCTCGAGCGTCAGCCTGCCGGCGAGGACATCGATCAGGCCCGGGGCTCCGTCGACGGTCAGGCCGCGCGACATCGACGGATTTCTCAGGTCGATATCCACGAGCAGCACACGCTGTCCCGCATGGGCGATCAGTCCGGCGAAATTCCCGGACACGGTAGTCTTTCCTTCGTTCGGCAGCGAAGAAGTGATGCCGATAATCTTGCCTCCGCCGACGACCAGATTGAGATCGACCGCGACCTTGAGCGAGCGAATAGCCTCGGTGAAACGGGAGAACGGCGAATCGATGACTTCCCAGAACAGCCGGCCATTGCGGCTGATCGAGCGCTTTTGCCCAACCTGGACCGAAGCAGGCCGTGGGGATGGGGCCGCACTCTGCTGCTTGCCTCCGGCCGCCGGCTTGAGGCGCGGCAACACGGCCAGGCAATGGGTGCGCAACAGTTCCTCGACCTGACGGCTGGTGCGGAAAACCCGGTCGGACCACTCGCGAAATACCGCCATCCCGATGCTCAGCATCAGGCCGCCCAGCAGCGTAACCGCGGCAACGACGGCAAGCCGCGGCTGGCTACGCTCCAGCGGCCGCGAGGCCGGACTGATCAGGCGCGCCTCCGTGATCGGAAACGACTGTTGCTGCGTCGCCTGCATGTAAGCCTGCAGGAAGTTGTCGTACATCGCCTGGAAGGTCTGCGCGTTGCTTTCCAATTCACGCAGTTGAACCTGCGCCTGATTGGTGAGCTGATTTTCGGAGACGATATTTTCGAGGCTGTTCTTGATGCTGGCCTCGCGCGTTCTGGCGATGTCGTAATCGCTTTGATACGCCTGCTGAATGCGCGACAATTCATCGGTTATGTTCCGGCGGATTTCCACCAACTGACTGCGCAGCCGGATGACCGCGAGATGGTTGGGTCCATACCGCGAGGCCCATTCCGCCGCCTTGCCGGCGATATCGACGTACTGACCGCGCAACTTGATGATCGTGTCGTTCTTGAGCGCGTCAGCCACCGAAGCGTCCGGAATTTCCTGCTTCATGATGTCGTTGATACGATCAAGGCGGGCTTTCGCCTCCGCGGTGGCCGCGCGCTGCAAGATGAGCTGGCTGTTGATCTCGGCAAGCTGCTGCTCGGACATCAGGCGGCCGCCGGTATCGACGATGTTGTTTTTCTCCTTGAATGCGACCACGGCGCGCTGCGCCGCCGTAGCCTGCGTGCGAAGCTCCTTGATTCGATCCTGAAGCCAGACGGACGCGCGCTTCGTCGCCTGATACTTCGCCTCGAGCTGATCCACGATATAGGCATCGGCAATCGCGTTCGCGATGCGCGCGGCCTTCTCCGCATTCAGCGAGGTGAATTCGATGTCTAGCACATAGGTCAGGCCGACGCGCCTGATCTGACGCTGTCTTTCGAAACGCTGCAAGGCACGGCGCGTGAGCTCGAATTCCGACGTCGTGTCCTCGGAGCCAAACAGGCCCGAGAAAGCCCGGGCGATCGCCCCGACGAGCCCGCCCGAAGAACCGGCGAATTCCGGATCGTCGGTGAGATGCAGGTCCTTGATCACGGCAAGGCCGATATTATCGGACTTCAGGATTTCGAGCTGAGTCTCGGTCAATGCCGGATCGACGGCCAGATCGCCAAAAGATCCCTGCTGCTGAAACAACTGCAGCTTGCGGGTGTCGATGACCATCCGCGCCGTCGCGGAATATTTGGGGGTGGCGACCAGAAGATAAACCAGGCCGATCGCCAGAGTGCAGGCGAACACCAGGAAAATCGTCGGGAACTGGCGGCGGACAATATTGATATAGGCGGTCAATGCATCGGACGGCGTGACCGAATCGAAGCTGCGGCTACCAAGCAAGGACGGCTTGTTTACCTCGAGCATGCCCAAACCATCGTCTTGATTTTCGACCGCGCAAAACCAAATGACCGCGACTGCCTTCAGCGGCAGCCGCGGCCGGACCCATTCCAAAGTCGTGACATTTCGGTGCCGCCGATTTGACCACCGAAGGTCTGCTTACTAGCGAGGGCTCACCGTCTGCGAGCTGTTCGAGTTCGACGCACCGCCGACACCGGCGCCGCCGCCCGTGAAAGTCTGCGACGAGGTCTGGAAGGAGTTCGATCCGAAAACCTGACCGGTGCCGGTATTGGCGCCGCCCGACGGCAGACCGCCGGTGCCCGAGCCACCAGCCGTGCCGCCCGAGCCACCACCCGCGTCGCCGCCACCACCGCCGCCGACCGACGCGATGGCCACGTCGCTCGACACGCTGTTCATTGCCAGGTTGGCGGCTTCAGAGCCGGAGGCCGCAACCGCGGCTCGAATTTGATTGGCGTAGCTTTCGTTGGTCTTCGCGACGATCTGCGCGGCCTGGCCAAGCCCGCTTCCGAACGCGGTCTCGATCGCCGGATTATTGGCGCTCTTCATCAGATTGATCAAAGTTTGCAATGCTTCCGGATGCGCGACCGCCGTATCGCGAACCAGCGAGATCAGGCGGGCGCCGCCATTGGGAAACTGCGCCAGCACCTGAGCGGGATTTGCGAGAAAGTCATCGACGCTCTGCGCCACCGCGTTGGAGGTCGAAATGAATCCGGCAACGGCGAAAGTCATGATCAAGTGAACAGAATAACGGAAGAAGGTGCGCAACATAAAAACCTCCTATAATTTCAGACTTCTTTAACATACCGGCCTGGGGGTCCGCCAGCAGGGCCGACGCCACATAGAGGCAACAAGGTAAAGGCCGGAACCACACCTAAGTATATGATTTTAAATGATATTTATGAAAATTATCGCGAGTGTCCGTCCGCCCGGGAGCCGAATGACTGCGAAATTCCGGCGCCTAGTAACGCAAATACAACAATGGCGTAGCCCGGTATCTGTAGCGAAAAATCGATGCACGAATGCAGGCCCGCGAGCGCAGCCACGGCGAGCGCAACGAGCGGAACCAGGGCGTCCCGCCTTCGGGTCCATGCGCCGTAAGCCAGCACGCCCATGATCGCCAGCCAGCCGAGACAAACGATGACGGCAAGCGGCAGGCCGCCTTCTGCGGCGATCTCAAGCGGCGTGCTATGCGCGATATCCAGGATCCCGCGCATCGAAATTTCGGGACTACGATAGCTCGTAAAAGCCGCGCCGAACGTACCGAGTCCGGTTCCGAACCACGGATTGTCTGCGATCATCCGGACGGTGGCCTTGTAAAGCTGCAGGCGGCTTTCACCGTCGAGCCCCTGTACATCGAATCGGCTGGTCACGCCGCCTCCGATCAACTGCAAGGCAATCAGTGCCGCGAGCAGCCCTCCCGCCATCGCCGCCCAGATGCCGCTTCGTGCAGGAAGGTCCCTTCGGAAGAAAACCGTGAACGTAAGGATCATGGCGCCCAGCGAAAGGATGGCGCCGGCGCGCGAGCCCGTCAGGAACATCGCAACCAGGCAAATAAAGAACATCGCGAACGCGACAATCAACGCACGCGGCGTCGCCGTCAGGAGACGCGAGGGAACCTGCTTCCAGACGATCTTCTCTGCGCGTAGATGGCGCCGCATCTTCTCGCAGGAAAAAGCGAGCCATACGACGGCGCAAGAACCGAAATATGCCGCCGCGGTATTTCGATTGACAAAAGTGCCGGTCACATTGCCGACGTATGCGCGCTTCTCGCGCCACAGCAACATCGTCGGCTCGAAGAACAGCGAAAGGATGCCGTAGATCGCGTAGGCCACGCCGGACCACGCGATCACCTGCAGCAGGCGGCGGGCATTCTCGCGCTCGATGGCGGCCAGCATCCCGCAAATCAGCGCAAGCATGCATGCCAGCGCCGGACCTAGCGCAAACAACGGCTCCCCGCGTATTACCGAAACGGATGGCTTGATCTCATCGCCCAGCACCGCCGACGCTCTTGACCATACCGGGTTTGGCCGGGCGATCCACGGATGTTCGGCGAGCTGTTCGTGCAGCACGACGGCGTAGGCTAGGGCGACGAAAACGATTCCCGCCATCGCGAGCACATGTATCCGCAGAAGACGTTGCGGCACCATGGCGAGGCCTGCGGCTGTAAATGCAAACAGAGCGCACCAGAACGTGCTGATCGTGCGGTCGTATGATCCGAACGGCAAAGGAACGAAGGCAATCCCCGCAAGGAATACGACGAAGGGAATTGTCGCCAGCGCCGACGGCAATCGCGATCTCCAGTTCTTCATCGTCATGAAGCGGGATCGAAGCGCTTGTACGTCTGCGAGGGAATGGGATTCGCTAAAGCGTGCGGCATCCCTCAAGCGTGCAGACCGGCCGCCATATTGCCGCTCCCGTTTCATCGCGAGGCACGGCCGGTTCCGGCAGGTTGCTGCCGCGAAACGGGACCGGTTGTCAGATTGCAGTCGAACGCGAGAATCCGCATGTCGATAAGCAGGTGGCTGAGCCGGGTCTTCAGGACAAACGCCATCGCCAGATTGGAATCGAGCGCGCTCAACCGCGGCCTCGATCCGTGCGAGATCTCGTCCCGCGGCAGCCTTAGTCCGAGATGCCGCTGCCGCGCCTCGACATGCACCGGCCCCTTGCCGGTCGTCACCGTTCCGTCGATCGCGGTAACGATCACCTTGGGCAGGCCGCGCTTCTGGTGACACTTATCTTCCCGCCAGATCTGCTGCTCCGGCGATCCTTCCCTTAATGGAAAATCGGCAAAGCTCCGGCTGACCTCTCCGAAAAAATCGGCTTCCATCGCATGCGCGGAAATCCTCACCTTGAGGGTGAGCGAAGCACGAGCGCCGTCGTAAACCTGACGCGCATAGGACGACGACGTCTCATCCGCCCTGATGGCGGCATTGATCTCGAACCGGGTGCCATGCCGTACGGCACCGCCGGATGCCGCTTCGTCCTTTGCATGAGCCGGGGCGACGCACCACAATGCCGCGCACAGAACGCCGCCGCGCATCAGGCGCGTATATCGCGATCCCCGCAACATCCCGGAACTCACCCATTATATTTGCATATCGCGCTCATATACCTGACACGGAGTGCCCGTGCCAGCAGACGCGATCACGCGAGCGGCGCGGTCCCTGACCTGTCGCTCCCATTCCAGGAGCTCGCCGCATCGTTTTGCGGCCGAAAAAATAAAAAGCTCGGCAGCCGAAGCTGCCGAGCTGAATGAGGCCCCCTCCCCGTTAGTTATTCCGGAGGGCGCGGATGTTGTTCCTCAGGATGATGCCGTCGTTCGTCGTGTTAACAGCATCGCTGGTGGTCGCCAGCATCACGCGGATGTACTGAAGCACCTTGGTGACTTCGACAGATCGGGCGTTGGAGACGAAGATCACGTCGCCATTCCGCATCTGCACCTTGGTGGCGAGGAAGAACCCGCCCGGGTCACGAAGGTTGATGCTGAAGATCACCGGAATCTTCGCGGCGCCCGGGAATCTCGACACGTCCACGCCAAGCCGCTCCGCGACGTCGCGCGGCTCGGTACGATAGAGGAATGTCGCATCCGGATCCGCCTGCGCGTCGATCAGGCCGCCGGCCTTGCCGACCGCATTGGCCAAGCTGATCCGCCAAGCGTCGAAGTTGAATTCGCCGCTTTGTCCGGTGGCGCCGAGCGCGATGAACTTCTGCTGTTCGCGATAGACGTAGATCCGGTCGCCCGGCTGGACATAGATGTTATTGGCGGCGTTCATTACCAGGTTTTCGAACGGAACGGTGGCGTGCTTGCCGTTACGCTCGAGCATGACCCAGGTTTCGAAGCCCTGGCCCTTGATGCCGCCGGCGCGCGTGATGACGTCGAGGATGCGATCGCCCGCGCCTGACGCGCTGGCGCCGAAGCGGGACGGCTGATTGACTTCGCCGAGCACGCTGACCAGCGAGGTCCGCTGGTTGGTGACGTTTACAATCGCCTGCGGCTCGATCGCGCGATTGCGGATGGCCGCAACAATATCACGCTGCACGTCAACGGCAGTACGGCCCGCCGCCTTGATGAGGCCGGCGTACGGCACCGTGATGTTGCCGTTGTTGTCGATGGCCTGCTCCGGCAGCGTCACATAGTTGCCGGGGCGGACGCCGGCTTCCGCCGGTATGAACAAGCCGCCTGCCGCCGCTTCGAAGATCGTCACGGAGAGGGTATCGCCGATGCCGAACTTCAGGTTGGCGGGCGGCCGCCGGTCGGTGAACGTACCGGCAAGGCCTTTGGGCTCGAATTCTTGAAGAATATTGACGGTATGCGGCGTGAGTTTCACGAGCCCATAAGGCAACGCCTCCGCATCGAGCGAGCGCTGTGCCTTAACGTCGGCACCCGCAGGGCCAGAGGTCGGCATTTCCGAGCACGCGCCACAGGCAATCAATAGTCCCCAAACGCAAAGCTTCGCAAAATCCCCGAATCCCACTGAACCCCCCATGGTCCGTGTTGGAAAATTTAAAATTACGCTAACTTCATGCCCCCGAATACCATAACCAATTTGGCGGCAATAGACTTTGAGGATTGATGCGGCAATATTCGAACCGCTGTTGCTGCACGGCGACACTTGGCAGGATCTGCTCCGCGATCCATCTCGCCGGTAAGCTGTAAACACCCGAAGTCCGGCGCTCCGATGCTCCATTTCGAAACAGAAGCAGGTGCTGCCGCGCGCCGGTCCCGCAGGAGGCTCCGCGTAGCATCCCTTGTTTGGATTGCGGTATTTTCAATAGGCATATCCTATCCCTCCAGGTCTTCAGGATTAAATTCATATGAGTCTGTCGTAAGCGGCAAGTCGGTGCCGCCAAAGCCATCCCTGGCTCAAGCAGAAACCGATGCCGCGCGGAGCGACGGCCCATGGCGCCTGATCCGCACACCCGGACCGCCGGACCGGGGCGGAGAGATCGTCTCCATCATCCGCACGGCCGATGCCCTTGCCTCAGATCCCGATTTCGCCGGGATGGTGATTCGGTGCCGTGAGGGCACCGCCTTGCAGGTCGCTTTTGTGGTCGTGACACCGTTCCCGCCTAAGGCCCGTCCACGGATTACAGTGGATGCAAAAGGCGCGCCGACCCAATTCGAGAGCGCGGTCATTCCGCCGGGCAGCATGTTGTCGCTTCCCGACGAGGCGATTGCGCTCGTACGGGGACCGTGGGCTTCCGCAGGCAAGCTGAACGTCGATATTGCGAATGGTGACAGCCGCATCAAAGGCATCGTATCGCTGGACGGGTTGCCCAAGGCGCTTGGCGAATTGCGCTCCAATTGTCCCGCACGATAACGTCGCCCAGGTTCCAGCCCTTCTCGCGCGATCCGGTAGCTCGGCGGCCAAGTTTGCCGTTGTGCAGGTACCGACCCGTGTGCATGCTCCCGCCCTTTAACGGCGAATGAAACCATGACCCTCGCGTTCGGATTGCTCATTGCCGGGATCGGGCTTTCGCCGCTTCTCCTGATTTCCGACAGCGCGATCGTTCAAGGCTTTCTAAGCGCCTATATAGCCATAACGCTGCTAATCACCCTGATTTCCATCCCGCCGGGCGAAGCCGTCTTCAGCGGCCGCATCCTTCGACCCGCTGCCGGGCTGGCTGTCATTCCGCTGATCTGGATGGTGCTTCAGGTCCTGCCACTGCCCTTTTCCGGCATCGAGCATCCAATCTGGGAAAGCGCGCGCACCACGCTTGCGGAATCTCTCTGGGGAAGCATCACGATCGATCCCGGGATGACCCTTGTCGTCATTGCGCGCTACATGGCGGCGCTCGGCATCTGCGTCGTCGCCAGCGCGCTTTGCGTCGACCGCCAGCGCGCGGAAATCCTTCTGCTTGCGCTGGCCGGCGTCACCACGCTGCTCGCGCTGCTCGCCATCGTCCATAACGCCGGCGGCTTTGTCTTTCTGGGCGAGCTGAGCAGCGTGGGCCCGCGCGCCTCGATCGCTGCGTCGTCAGTCCTCGGCGTATCGCTCACCGCCGCATGCATGCTGCTTGCGCTGGAGCGCTATGAAACGCGGCATGGCAAGCGGGATTTCAGCTTCCGTTATTTTTTCTGTATCGGTGTCGGGACATGCATCGGCTTCCTTCTGTGCTGGATGAATATCCTGCTATTCGCTTCGGCTCCCGTCATGACGGCGGCATTCTGCGGATTTGGAACCTTCCTGCTGATCGTCTGCTTCCGCCGAATAGGACTTGGCGTCCGCGCCGGGCTTTGCCTGACCGCTGCGGCGGCCATCATTCCGCTCTCGGTCATCATTCCCGGAATCTGGACAAACAAAACGAACCTTTCCATCCTGTTCGCAGCCGAAGCCCCGGCGACGCTGACAGCACTGACGCAACGTATCTTGAACGATACGAGCTGGCTCGGATCCGGCGCCGGCACTTTTCAAGCGCTGCTTTCGATCTACCGCGACCCGGAAAGCGCCGGCCTGACATCCGACGCACCGACCTTCGCTGCGTCACTTCTCATCGGCATGGGACCGGTCGCGCTGTGGCTGGCGGTTGCCGGAGCGCTGATCGCGTTCTCCTGGCTTCTGAAAGGAGCCCTTTCACGCGGGCGGGATTCCTTCTTCGTCGCCGCCGCGGCAAGTTGCACCCTGTCTCTGCTGATCGAAGCTTTCGTGGATGGCGGCCTTTCTACGACGATCGTTGTCGTTATCGCAGCCTCCGTGCTGGGCCTTGGTATCGCTCAGCGTACCAGCCGCACGGTTCGCTAGGAGCGCGCACATGAACATCGGCGCAGACCGCTTTCGCCGGAAAAGCGTTACCTGCTTCATGCCGGAGTGAGATCGATGCCAGGATATCCGTTCCGGTTTTACGCGGGCGCGCTCGGTGTCGCCCTTTGCGTGCAGGCCATCTGGTTGTTCGGCGCCGAGGCCATTCGCCCCGCGCTGCCCTACTTTCCCGCCGACACTCGCGAGGCGAAAGTGCTGGCCGCCTCGCGGACGGCGGCCGCCGCGGCGGCGCTCATCGGCTGGCCGCGGGGCGAATTGCTCACCGAGCGCGCATTGACCGCCAATGCACCTGTCATTGCCGCCTTCGAGAGCAATACGGTGCCGCCGCTCGACGGCGATGCCGCCGCGGCTGACGAGTCAGCCGCCCGCTGGTCGCCGTCCGACGCCCGCGGCTGGCTGCTGCTTGCGGCTTCGAACGCTTCTCCGCCGGGCGATCATCAGCGCGCGCTCCGTGCACTGAAAATGTCGTATTATACGTCTCCGTACAACGAGGAGCTCTTTCCGCTTCGGATCCTGCTTGCCGCAAGGAGTACGGGCACGATTGACGACGAATTGCGCGACTGCATCACCCTTGAACTGGATCTGATCCTGCGAAAGAGGCCAGACCTGAAGGATTACGTCCTGCGCATGCTGACGACGGCTTCTCCCGCTGTCCGGCAATTGCTCGAAGGCTCGCTCAAGAAATCGGGTTCGAGTTCGCAACCAAGCCCGCCACGATGAACGGCGCCACGATGAACGGTGCACAGTCGCGAACCATGAAACCGACTTACGCGGATGAACAACCCGGCGTGAGAGAGGAGAACGTACCGATCCCGCCTCGCAGCCCACAGGTTGTCCTATGAATACCGCGTCCATGGCGAATGAGAGAAAGCCCCAGCAGGCGAGCCTGGTCGCACTATTCGACTTCTTCCTTCTCATCGGAGGAATGTTGCTTCTGACCTCCTCATTTCTTGGAGCGATCACGGCCGGCATTTATGATGAGCTATCAATTGTCATTCTGGGATTCAACGGCATACTCGGCCTGAGCGGCTTGCTTGCAACATCCCGAGGGGGCCATTCGTTGCTGATGATGGCGTTCTACTTTAGTTACATTTTCTTTGCGGTAGCGCCACTTCAGCAACTCTCGGTCAGCTACGATCCCATTTTCAATTTGACAGACCTTACGCGGGAGAGTGCGATTCTCTGCACGATCTATACAGTCGAGATATGGCTGTGCTTGCTTTATCAAAAGAACAAAAAACCTACTCGCCCGAGCGCCAACTCAACACAGGCCACCATTCCCAAGCTGCGGTCCAATTACCTGCTTCTGGCAACAGTTGCGGCGGTCGTTACTCTAGCGCTCTTTGGGGTATATGGCGCGGTCTTGTTCACTTCACGCGAGGCAATGGCCGCATTCTATGACTCGCTGGGCAACAGAGCTTTCGAGTTGTCACTTCGCTACTTTTTTACTCCGCTTGTTGTCGTAGCACCATGCGTTGGAATGGTGACCGCACGCATCAACGGTTCTCGATTCTGGATGTACATTTTCGGCGTTCTGGTAGTGGCCGGGTTGCTTATCAATAATCCCCTCGTTACTCCGCGATACAAGGAGTCGACACTTATTATTTTTATCATACTGACCTATTTCGGGTGGAACAGATCGCGCCTCCTATTGGGCATCGTATTGATGGGCACACTAGTGTCACCAATATTGAATAATTTCCGAACCATACGCGGCGGAAACGATGCGCGTGAATTTGGCTCCTTTTTTGCTCACCTCGATTACGACTGCCTGAATATTGTCAGCCACACCTTGCGGTATGTGGAACAGCAAGGAATAGCGTTTGGAAGCAATATTATATCTGCGTTTTTTTTCTTCGTTCCTCGAGCAATATGGCAAGACAAAGCAGAAAATATAACGAAAATGATGTTCGACTATCTCAAGATATTCCGCGCCTTTGGCACGGATAATTTGTCTTCCCCGTTACCGGCTGAAGGTTATTTCGCATTCGGAGCATTCGGCGCGATCATTTTGCCGCTCGTTTTCTTTTCTATCATGGCGCTTTGCGAGCGCCGGGCGAACGAACACCCGATACCCTCGATATGGGGGTTCTTTGCCTGTCTCGCGCCCATGCTCATGATGATTACCCAGCGTGGGCCGCTACTCATTGGCTACGGCGAGTTCATCGGGCACGCGATCGTTCTGATAATCTCCGTAACGCTCCTGCGGATGAACATCATAAATCTGGCCCACCTGCCATCTCGGCGCCTCGGATGAAACGCTCCGGCTTTCGGCAATCCCAAATTGACGAATGCCGGCAGGACGGCATCCGCTCTTGCCGGCCAGGATAAATTAGCCGAGGCGTGTTCAAGCCAATTGAAATACCGTCCAGCCGACCGTTTAGCGATTTTGAGGTTCATCCGTGCGCCACTTTTTTCCTTCCAAGGCAGCCAAGCTTCTGCGGCTCCTCTCAAAAGCCGGTTACGCTCGCGGGCTCCGCTACGGGGTTGCGGCGACCATCGAGCATGAGGACGTCATGCGCGCGCTCACGCCCGGCACGCTTGTCGATGTCGGCGCGAACAAGGGCCAGTTTTCGCTGCTTGCACGCACGCTACATCCCGACCTGCTTATTCATGCGTTCGAGCCGCTCTCAGCGCCGGCCCGGCGCTACCGGCGCCTGTTCTCGCATCAACAGAACGTCCACTTGCATCCCATCGCCGCCGGCGAAGCGTCGGCAACGGCGGAAATCCACGTTTCCGGCAGAGCGGACAGTTCGTCGTTGCTTCCGATAACGGATCTTCAGGACAAGCTGTTTCCGGGGACCGCGCAAGCATCGGTCGAGACCGTCCGGATCGAACGTGTGGATGATATCCTCAGCGAAGCCGCCCTCGCCGATCCGATCTTGGTGAAGCTCGATGTTCAAGGATACGAGCTTGCGGCGCTCAAGGGCATGCCGAAGCTATTGGCTCGCGCCAGGCACGTCTATGCCGAAGTGTCCTTCCAGGAACTGTACGAAGGACAGCCTCTCGCGCACGAGATCATCGCCTGGCTCGCGTCCAGGGGGTTCCGAATATCGGGTGCCTACAATCCATCGATTGCAGGGAGCGGGGCCGCAATCCAGGCTGACCTTCTTTTTTCAAAGATAGATGAAACCGCACCTTTGTAAGGCGAGCCCGCAAGCACGCCGGCGTTCAGCCGCGCTTCTGTATGAACACGAAGAGCATCGTCTTGAACCGCTCCGGCGTTATGGAGTGCAGCAGCCGGAACATGTGAAATACCCAGCTTTTGTTGAAAAAGTAAGACGGCGAGCTATCCCAGCAATAGCTGCAGTGCTTGAAACGCTCGCTCGGAAAAATGCGCTTCAGCGCGGCTAGTGTATTCATTCGGTAGAATGCGGGAAAAACGTCCTCGTCCTTTCGCATCGGCTGCGCGCCGCGCAGGACTTTCATCTTCAGGCTATCGGGGATGATGCGGTTGCCGAGCGCGATGTAGCCGTGACGATTGGGGGTACGCGCGCATATCCACCCGCCCGGTTTCAAAATGCGCTCAAAGCTTCGCGCCACGCCGACCGGATCCGGCAGGTGCTCGAACGTGAAGTCGGTCAGGATCAGATCGACGGACGCATCCTCCAGCGGAATTTCCGAGTTCGTGATCAGGACCGTTCGATCGAGCGAGGGGTTGTCCAAAATGGCATCATCGACGTCGACGCCGATAACCTCCTTCACCTTGCCCCTGAGCCAGATCAGTCCGCGGCGGTAGGCATTCTGGTCTTCAAGATGATTGAGCCCGCGGCCGGCGCCGAAATCCACCACCGTAAAGTGCGGCTGGAGCAGCGCGTTGACCCGCTGATAGAACTGAATCGTACCGTCAAAGCGGTCGAATCCACCCGCATCTCTTTCCGGTCGGCTACGTCGTAAAAACGATGGCTGCTCGCCGCTATCGGATCTCATTTATCGACACCAATGGCTTGAGCTATTCATGATAATAATTAACTGCACGAAGGTTCGAGAGCGAAATATATCGCAGATGATTGCGTAGGAAATATTTGAATACTAGCGTACTTAATTTCGATCGCCGCAAATGGAATCTACCAATCGCTCATACTGTTTCTCCGAATCTGCGCGAAGCCTCTCGTAAGCTTGGCGACTGACAGCGGACTGCGCCGCAAGCTCATCGCGATGGGTTGCCCAATAGGAAATCGTGTCAACCGAACGCTCGACAAAGTCTTCGCCCGGCGCGACTACAATGCCACTCCCCCGCGCAAATTCAGCAGTGTAGCCGGTATCATTAACGATAACTGGAACCCCATAACTCATAGCTTCAAACACCACCAGCCCGTGCGTTTCATGACGATACGTCGTCGGAAACAGAAAAATATCGATGGAGTTGAAAAAGTCGGCCTTTGCACTTCCAATTACAGGCCCGAGATAGCTGAGATTATCTCCAAGCATTGGACGCGCCGCCTCAAAAGCGTGCCGTGCCTCGTCTTCAATAAGTGGCCCCGCCAAGATCAGATCGACCGACGCCCCTGTCGCCTTCAGCCGCGATGCCACAGCAATAGCGCGGCCCAGCCCTTTCTCCATCGTCAGATTGCTCAGAAATCCTATCTTGAGACTTTGCGCCGATCTCGGCCTGAACTTCGAGAATTGTCCTGCCTCGATGTGACACACGTTTGTCGATATGGTAATAGCCTTTACCGTAGGATATGTGCTGCGCAAATCTCGAGCCATCAGTTCACTACCAACGATATGGACTGTTTCACTTCCGGTATTACGGGCTAATCGGTCGAAGATCGGCGCAAAATGGAGCAGGTAATTACTCGCATGATGGTGCAGGAAAAGCTGGTAACCCAAACGTTTAGCGATTGACGTTAGAAATACAGTATAGGTCATGCCAGCGCCGGCTTCGACTACGGTGTAGAAGGTCTTCCGGTGCCGACTTGCATGAAAAACAAGCACTGCAGCGGTATACAGCGCCATCCAAAGTCGCCGGAGATGATAAAATATATCGCGGTTCAAGCTTCCAGGAGACAAGTCAACAACCGCAATTGGGGTCTTGTGCCGCAGCCGGTCAGTGATTGCCTTGTTGACGAGCGACTGCCCGTGTAACGGTGGCGGAAGAGCAACAGCGGCCACCACAAAATTCATTACCTTTCCGGCGGCAGTCACTGCGCCTCCACCAAGCGTTCGACCGACTCGGCGAAACGAACCGCATCGGCCTTTCCAACAAAGAGACTCGACGCGCGGCACATGTCCGCCCAGAGCTGCTCGTCCTGTGACAGCAGGCGCATGAAGAACGCAAATCCCTTGGGATTGTCAGGCTCGACGACAAAGCCGTTGACTCCCGTCCGAATAAGCTCGTCGCGCGCGCCGCAATTGTCCGAAAGAATGACCGGCACCGCCATGGCTTGAGCTTCGAGCACGACATTTCCGAATTGTTCTTCCACGCTCGGCAACAAAAGCGCGAGCGATGCCGCCAAGCGATGTGCGACTTCAGGCGCCTGCAGGAAGCCGTGAAAAAACACATCGTCTTCGAGGCCGAGTTCCTTGACCTGCGCCCGCAGGGTGCTTTCGAGCGGCCCTGAACCGAGCAGATCGAGCTTGTGTGGATGGGCAACGCTGTCCCGATACAGCCGATAGGCTTGCAATATGACGGGAAGGTTCTTCTTGGGTACGAAACGGGCGATCACCGTGAAGCGGCGCTCAACAAATGGAGCACCGTCCGGTGCCAGCGGCGCGCCGGCCGCCTGCCTGATCCGCTCCAGCGATAACGTATTGTAGCCGCCTTCGATACGGCCGGCCGGCACGCCTAAAAACTCGAGATATTCGGTCGACCGGCGATGGCTGCCGATGCCGCCATGATAAGGCATGTAAAACAAGCTCTTGAAAATCTCGCGACGCAGATAGCGCTTCACGTCGTCAAACTTCGAGCATCCCATCACGTATACTTTTCGGCCGCACAATCGCAGAACGATGGCGGCGAACAGCGTCGCAGGATGTTCATAATGGCAGAGGAAAAAATCGCGAGCGCCGGAGCGGAAGCAGGCGCTGAGGATCGCCCGCAACCGGCGCCATGTGGGCACCCCGTCGACGGGGCGCCCCGGAAATAACGTCACCTTCCTGAATAGCTGCCCGGCTTCGCTATTCCAATCATAGGTTGCGCTTTGAGACCCCAACTCGATACCCACGATGTCGGCGCGCTTTCCGAAATGGCGCGCAACGGCATCGCACCGGTCGGCATGCATCGGGCCGAAATTGTCCCATACAAATGCAATGGTTCTCATAGCTCAGACTGCCGAAGCATTCATCGCGACACCCGCTCGAACCGACGCGCCTCGCCCCCCGGCCACCTGGTCACGTCGCCGGGCCCGGCATCCCGTTGTCGCACCATCGCTATGGCAGCCGGCGAAGATCGTGTCGCAAAGGGCATCAGCATGGACTAAAAGCGCCGTACGAGGCTAAGATGACATTGGGCAGCGAAGTTAAATGGGCAGCGAAGTTAAATTTACTTTTCGCCGCGCCGTAGAAGCCTGGAATTATCCGGAATTATCTAGAAGCCCAAAAAGCATCACGCAAGCGAACGCGCAAGTTCACCATAACGCGGATGTATGAAATCAGCGGGTAAGATAAATGGCCGGCAGCAGCGCTATCACCGTAGATGCCGGACTCCTCCCGGAGGGCCGCGTCCGAAGAATTCCCGCTTCGTTCCTGTTTCAGGCCATCGCCTTATCCTTGGCGATTATCACCTTCCTTCCCGGCAGCACCTGCGCCCGCACGCTGGGCATCGAAATCAATCCTGCCGCATCGGACCAAACCACGCCGCTTCGGCCCGGCCGGAATACGACATCGATCCGATCGTTTGACGAACTCCAGCATGCGCTCGACACGATCGCCGCAAACGCGGACACGAATTCCAGTATCGTTGTCACGGTCGCGCCCGGCACGTATCGCATTACGGCTCCCCTCGAGCTGAATGCCGAAAGATTGCACGGCGCTGCCCTCGAGATACGTGGATCGTCCGCAGATTCCACGCGCGTCCTGGGATCGATACAGGTTTCCGGAACGGACAGGATAGCGTTAACCGATCAAGCCCTGAGCAAGTACAGGACCTACCGATATGGATTGGCTCAGCCGACGACACCCCATCCAATCCTGATCTGGGCAAACGGAGAACGGATCGTCCCCGGCCGCTGGCCTGCGCGCGGCTGGGGCTATATCCAGTCGGTGACGGATGATGGGACGAATTGGCGGTTCAAGCTCGCTACGGGCGACGGGCAGCCTGCCGACTTGATGATGGGCGATGTGCGTCTCTCCGGGTTCCCAAGTATCGACTGGTCATATGAATCTTCCCCTGCCCGGGTGGTGGCTCCGGACGAGATCGAAATCGCCAAGGCTGCGGTCCGCTATAAGCCCAAGGCGAAAAGCCGGATAACCCTGGAAAATGCGCGCGGAAGGAATGTCGACAGCCGTGCTCAGGTCGCCGGCGGCTTTCTCGACCTTCGATTGGACGAACCGGCCGAACTCGCGAAAGCCGATAGCTTCGCCCATATCCGAAAAGCGAGCGGCATCACGATCTCCGGGATTTCATTTGAAGGCTTTGGCGGAGATGCCATCACGATCGACGACTCTCAAGGGATCGTCGTTCAGAACAACCGCTTCGAGCGCGTGGGCGGACGTGCCGTTTACGCAGACAAGGGCAAGAATATCGAATTCACGGACAATGCCGTTCGATTCATGGGCGAAGGCGGGGTGGATGTCGACGGCGGAGATCGCGTCAGCCTCGCGCGCAGCGACATCCTGATTTCACGAAACACTTTCGAACGCTTTGCGGAAATCGCCTGGACCTATCGTCCGGCCGTGTATGTCCGGGGCGTTGGCGCGACGGTTTCCGAAAATACAATCAGGAATGCGCCGCACGTGGCAATCATTTTTGAGGGTAACGATCATCGCATCAGCGGCAACACCATTTCATCCGTTGATCTGGAAGTCAGCGACAGCGGGGCAATCTACGGCTGGCGCGACTGGACGACTTACGGAACCGTAATCGAGGACAACCTCTTGTTCGACATCACGTCCCGCAAGGATTTGAATTCGAATGGAAGTCCGCCTGCCACCGATGCCGTGAAAGGCATCTATCTCGACGACTTCGCCAGCGGCATCAAAATCCAGAACAATATTTTCTATAACGTGGATTACGCGGTCTTCATCAACGGAGGCAGCGACGTAGAGGTCAACTCGAATATCTTCATCCGCTGCACGCCGCCGCTGCTCTTCTACGCCTGGGGACTAGCGCATCCCCGCTCGAGCTTCAGCGAGAACCACCGCGCGATCGCGATCCTGCGAGACCTGACGGCCAAAGGCTCGCTGCTCATGCAGCGCCATCCGCGGCTTCGCGAATCCGTTGAAAGCCTTCTCGTTCCAGCAGGAGATAAATGGTCCGGCAACGTGCTGATTGGATCGCCCGAGCCGGAGGTCTTTAATAAGAAGGTCAGCAGCGGCTACATGGATTTGTCGGGGGCGCGCACGCTTCCAGCCGCGGCGGCGGCCACCATTCCGAATCCGCGGCTCCTGCAGAATCCGAGAGCGGAAATCAGGGCTCGTGTCGAAGCGCTGCTGTCGCGGTAACAGATCGCGGTCCGTGGCGTCGTGGAGAGCTGCTAAACGAATGACGGAAACGCGCGCTCCTTTATTTACCGCGCGCACCGAACGCAAAGCTCATCAGCACGCGGCAGGGCAACACCGTTCCGGACAGCAGCAGCATCACCAGTGCTGAAACGTACAGGCTGTGCGAAGGCGAAAGCCAGCTCCCCCCCGCTACATAATAGATCGCGGATATCAGTATTATTTCCGCGATCGCCAACACGGCAACGATCAGCGACCCGTGCATCGCGAACGATACAAAGACCCAGACATAGGACCAGCTGATAACACCCAGCAAAAGCGCTTCGGGAGCAAGCCATTCACGCAGACCAGGCAGGTCGGTGCCGCTCCACTTGGAAACGATGAACTCGCCCCAGAAGATAAGGACCACGGCGGCGCCCGCCGCCGCACCCAGCAGCACGATCAGGGCCAGGGACAACGATTTACGCACCCATCGTAGATCGCCCGAGGAAATTGCATGCCGAAGTCCAAAGCCGAGCGGAAGGAGCAGGACCGCGATGAAGCTGCAATACATTTGCGTCATGCGCGACAGCACGCCGGCGGTGGCAAGCTGGTCCTTTCCGAAGGCCATGGCGAATAACGGCAGATATCCCCCGCCGTGAAACATGATCGCGATGGAGCTTCCTAAAAAGCCAAGCCCCTGCCCGACGAGAGACGTGCCGTCGCGAATGCGAAACTTGAAACCGCGCGGCGGCGGATATTCGATGATGCCCTTTCCGATGAACCAGAGCGCCGACCCCATCGGCGCCAACGTCATGACAACGCACAGTGCAAGCACACTGTCGAGCACGGACGCCATGGCCAGGAGAACGCTGATCGAGATCAATTGCCAGGTCAGCCGCGTAAAATTGCTGTAAGCCGTCTGCAGCTTGCCGAAATAACGCCCCTCGAAAGGCGTACCGATCGCACAAATCGCAAAAGCAAAAAAGCAGTAGAGGCCCGCCCAATAGAGTTCCTGCTGCTGGGGGACGGGAGAATTCGCGGCAAGTCCGCGTACCAGAAACACGAACGGACCAGCCGCGACCGCTAACGCGATGCCGATCACGATGCAGGCCGAAATCACGGCCCGCCAGAAGACAATCCGCGCCTCGTTCTCCCGATCGTGCAGACCGGCCAGCGACATCGCCACGGCATTGCCGAGTCCGAGATTGCCGATCATGAGCCAACCGGCAATTCCGAGAAGCGCAGCCAGATTTCCGTAGCGCTCCTGACCGAGGTTATGAATGGCGATAGGAACGATAAGCAGGTTAACCGCGGCGCCCGCTATCCGCAGCAGGACGCCGGAGCCCATCGCGCTGAGAACCCCCCGCGATTGCGCCACCCCTCACCCCCTCGCCTGCATCCATCCAACCGGCGCGACATCACGCCGGCCTGTTACGCAACAAGGCAAATTCCGCGTGTTGCGCTGTCCCCTGCCCGGCTTGTCTAGAGTGAACGAACTTTCCGGCGCAATAGGAAATCTTCCGGTAGCCTTCGTCGTGCGCAGGCATCCCGGCCAAACAGAACCTTCCGCAGATTTTTGCGGGGGGAATCAAAGAACCATGTTGCGAAAATGGATGTATCGATACCCGGCGAGCTTTCGCCGGGCACCTCAGCACGGCCCGCCATAGGCAGGCAATCCGAAAGGAAAAGCGGGCGGGCGGCTAAATCCCGGCCAGCCCATCAGACAATCTTCGGAGCTCCGCCTCAGATATCCGCAGCCTGACGAACGGTCGACCAGAAAAGCGGATTGCTCGGGCGCTGTATCCGCACCCAGCGATAGGGTACCTCCGACCAGAGCTTGATGGTCTGATGGAGGTTGTCGAGGACAAGGTCTCCCTGAGCGGTGCGCACGACCACGACAAGATGGTGTTCGCCGTCCGGCACGGCCACTTCCGCAAGCAGCAGCGACCGCGACGGCCAGCCACGCGCCAACAGCTCATGGCGCTTGGTGACAGCGTAATCATTGCAGTCGCCCGCCGTCGGCGCGATCAGCCACTTTTCCCCGTTGACGCCCAGCAAGTTGCGCTCGGGCGCAATACTGCGATTGACCAAGCGGTTGACTTCCTGGAGATCGGCGAGACGCTCCGGGGTGAGCCTGAGCGCTCCCCCGCGGAACGCGATCTTGCGGATTTCGCAGTCCGCGGGATATTGCAGGCAGAAGCGGACATGGGCCATCGGACCGAGGACGGGTCCCGCCAGCGCGATCCGCTGGACCTGAGGCTTGAGTGCGCGCGGGAAGCTGAACAAGCCGGCCTGCGCCTGCCCACAAAGAGACAGCGACAGAAATGCCGCAATTGACAGCAATAGTGCCGGTCGCCGACGCATACGAAGTCTCCACAAGCTCCTGCTTGCGGCCATTCATACGCTTCAGCTTTTTCAGTTCCGTTTGAGCAGCCCCATAAATGCTTATCAATACTGAGCTTTTCCGTTCGCGAGTTATTAACCCAACCGCTCGCAACTTCCGGCGCTGATTGATCGCAGGTCGCCCGTCGCCGTGCCGAAACTCTTCAAAAGCAGGACAAAACATAAACCCCGCCTGCCGGAGGGACTTCGATTTTATGTCGTGGCGGATATTCATGGAGCCGAGAATGCGCTGGTTGACGTACTGACCCGCATCGATGCGGATCAGGCTGCCCATCCGAGCAAACGCTCCGTACAGATTTTTCTGGGCGACTATGTCGATCGCGGCCCGGCGACCCGGCAGGTATTGGAACGGCTGATCGCACGCGCACGCAGCCACGAAATATTAATGCTGAAGGGAAATCACGAAGAGCTGTTTCTCTCGTTCTTCAAGGATCCGGCCGTGCTGTCCAGCTGGCGCCAGTATGGCGGGCTGCAGACACTGACTTCCTATGGCCTGCAACCGTCATTTAGCCCAACGGAAGAAGAGCAGCTCAAGCTATCGGCGCAGTTCGAGCGCGCCGTTCCTGCGGAACATCGCTTGCTGCTCGAAGGGCTGCCGAGCTCCTTCTCCTGCGGCGACTATTATTTCGTGCACGCCGGTGTGCGGCCGGGAATTCCGCTCAAAAACCAAAAGGACGAAGACCTTTTGTGGATCCGCCAGGATTTCCTGCTGCACGAGGGCATGTTCGAGAAGTTCATCGTGCACGGCCATACGCCAGTCAAGGAACCGGAAGTCCACAAGAATCGCATCAACCTCGATACCGGGGCCTACGCAACCGGCCGGCTGACCTGTCTCGTGCTGGACGACGACAAGCAGGAATTCATCTAGCCATCGATAATGGCAACCTGACTTTTATTAAGGCAGGTCCAGCAAAGCCTTCCTGGCCCGGACCGGGATCTGGCTTGCCCAGCGGCGCGCCATGAAGCGACGCGCCACGAAGCCGACGCGCACCATGGATGCAATGTTCAGTCCCGCTTGCTCAGGTCCGGAGCGGAGAAGCCACCTCTCGACAAATCAAATTGGCTGAATCGCAGCATCGTGCAGGGGAAGCCGGGCGCTAGAAATAAGCGACCTCGCGGAATTTCGCGGTAGATATCAGGCACTGTGCCTTCTCGCCCAATATGAAATGCACGAAGAGCTGCTCGTCCCTGCTCGTCAGGAACTCCTTCGCGGTATCCTGCTCGCCGACCCGACCGGCGTCGTCAAAAACGACGACAAAATCGTCATTGAGCAGCTTGTCGAGCGCCGACAAAGCCGTCCACCGGGACCGCCGGCGAGAACCGATGGGACCATCGACAATGATCAGATCGAATTTCCCCTCCACGTCGGCGGGCAGGACGATATTTTCCGTGCTGTGGCCATGGACTACGGCGGGCTCACGCTTGACGAAGTGGACTTTATGATCGACGGCCGCCTGAATACGAGAAGCCCAATTGGAATCGGTTTCCAGCGTAACAATTTCCAAGCCGCGCGCCCGCGCGATTGAATTCAGGAGCAAGGTGGATTGACCGGCTCCGATCTCCAGCACGCGCTTGATCGGAAGCTCCGTCGCGATCCTCAGAATTGCATAGAGCAAGCTATAGTTGGCTGCCCCTCCCCTCGGATACAGCGGAGGCACGCTCAGCCCGAGCGCCTGGACGCCGTTTTGAACCATATTCTGGAAGAGCACTTCCACCGTGGGCGTCGTGCCGAACTTCGAGCGCAGGCGATGGCACCTGTAGATCCATTTCGCCTTGAAAAAATCCCTGGCATTAATTTTCATTGTCTCAGCCCCTCAATAGGCTTTCTTCGATCTTCCGACTTCAAGCACCGTTCGGGCGAGAATTTCCAAATCCAGCAATATCGACCAGTGGTTGATATACCAAATGTCGAGCTCCACGCGCTTCTGCATCAAGCTGATATGTGATGTTTCTCCTCGAAAGCCGTTAACCTGCGCCCAGCCGGTGATGCCCGGCTTGACGTGATGGCGAAACGCATAATTGCCGATCAGGGCGCCATATTCCTTGTCGTGCGCGAGCGCATGAGGGCGCGGGCCGACAATCGACATGTCGCCTTTCAGCACGTTGATGAGTTGCGGAAGCTCATCGATACTGGAACGCCGCAACAGACGGCCGAACCGTGTCACCCGCGTGTCGGATTTGGAAGCCTGCCGGATTACGTCTCCGTCTTCCATGACTCGCATGGTGCGGAATTTATGAATCACGAAATCCTGACCGTTGAAGCCGCGCCGGCGCTGGCGGAAGATCAAGGGACCATTCGAGTCCATCTTGATGGCGACGGCCGTCGCGATGAGTAATGGAAGCAACAAGAACAGCATCGTCGCGGCGATCACGATATCGAACAGGCGCTTGACGGCAAGCTCGGTGCGGCTGAGCGGGGCGCGCTGCAAGTCGATCAGGATATTGCTGGTCGTGTTGGTATTGAGATCGAGACAGATGGAGCGAATATGCTGGTCGGGCAGCAGCCGCACCG
>Ga0182735_1000664_pt1 | contig 26272 bp, 38 predicted proteins | sample eDN5th30CKraftMG_FD_128524 | JGI IMG/M metagenome (GOLD analysis project Ga0182735, IMG submission 128524) | Enriched Miracle-Growth compost microbial communities from Emeryville, California, USA - eDNA 5th pass 30_C Kraft MG (version 2) (version 2) ...
AGGCAGTTGGCTTTCCACGGGGTCCTGTGGCAAGATGGTCAGGTTGCCTGTCGCAGGCACTCTCAGTTCACCCTGAGCCTTGATGAATCGAACAGTGTGTTGACCGCGGTAGCGCGGCGAGACCCCCGAGGGGTCGAGCGTCGCAAGCCACAGACAAGCTGTGAGAGATCGGGCCCATGAGCCGGTCGGTAGCCCCGACCACGAGAGCGCCGCGGAACACATGTTCTCCCGACAGGCGAGCAAACGTTGCGATTCCGCGACGTGAGGCTCGGTTCGCCGTCGCCCCACGCTCCGGATTCATCATCCAACGACCCCCTGGTTCCACCACGGAACAGCGCCGCGGAATGTCGCCGAGAGCGACACGCCCGAGTGCGGGGGTCGGACAGTTAGCGGTTCGAGAGAGAGAGTCAGACGACGCCATGGCGGGACAGAAGATCCGCATCCGGCTCAAGTCCTACGACCACGAGGTCATCGACAGTTCGGCGCGCAAGATCGTCGACACGGTGACTCGCGCTGGTGCGACGGTCGTGGGCCCGGTGCCGTTGCCGACGGAGAAGAACGTGTTCGTGGTCATTCGATCGCCGCACAAGTACAAGGACAGCCGTGAGCACTTCGAGATGCGTACTCACAAGCGGCTTATCGACATCATCGATCCCACGCCCAAGGCAGTCGACTCGCTCATGCGTCTCGACCTGCCCGCGGACGTGAACATCGAGATCAAGCTCTGAGTCGGGGAGGAGGACGATGACTACCCACCAGAACGAGCGCCCCGTCACCGCGGTGCTCGCCACGAAGCTCGGGATGACCCAGGTGTGGGACGAGGCCGGTCGCCTTGTTCCCGTCACGGTCGTCTCGGTGAGCCCGAACGTGGTCACGCAGGTCCGCACCACGGCGGTCGACGGCTACGAGGCCGTCCAGATCGCCACGGGCCAGATCGACCCCCGCAAGGTGACCAAGCCGCTCAAGGGCCACTTCGAGAAGGCCGGGGTCACCCCGCGCCGTCACGTCGCGGAGATCCGGACCCCGGACGCCACCGAGTTCGCCGCCGGCCAGGAGATCACCGCGTCGGTGTTCGAGGCAGGCACGCTGGTCGACGTCCAGGGCACCACCAAGGGCAAGGGCTTCGCCGGTGTCATGAAGCGTCACGGCTTCGCCGGCGTGAGCGCCTCGCACGGTGCGCACCGCAACCACCGCAAGCCCGGCTCGATCGGCGCCTGCGCCACCCCGAGCCGTGTCTTCAAGGGACTGCGCATGGCTGGCCGCATGGGCCACGAGACGCAGACCACCCAGAACCTGACCGTCCACGCGGTCGACGCTGACAAGGGCCTTGTGCTCGTCAAGGGTGCCATCCCCGGCCCCAAGGGCGGCGTCGTCGTCGTGCGCAATGCCGTGAAGGGTGCGTGACAGCGATGTCTGAGACGCTCACGATCGACGTTGTTGACATCAAGGGCAAGAAGGCCGGCTCCGCCGAGCTTCCTGCCGAGCTGTTCAACGTCGAGACCAACATCCCGCTGATCCACCAGGTCGTCGTGGCGCAGCGTGCTGCCGCCCGCGCCGGGACCCACTCCACGAAGAACCGTGGCGAGGTCTCCGGTGCCGGTCGCAAGCCGTTCAAGCAGAAGGGCACCGGCCGCGCTCGTCAGGGCTCGATCCGTGCTCCTCAGATGACCGGTGGTGGCGTGGTCCACGGACCCTCGCCGCGCAGCTACGACCAGCGCACCCCCAAGAAGATGAAGGTCGCTGCCCTGCGCGGCGCCCTCTCCGACCGGGCTCGCGCCGGACGCATCCACGTCGTCAGCGGCTTCGGGATCGACGGCAAGCCGTCGACCAAGGCGGCGACGACGGTCATCGAGAACCTGTCGCCTCGCAAGCACGTGCTCGTGGTGCTCGAGCGCAACGACGAGATCACGTACCAGTCGCTGCGCAACGTTCCCCAGGTGCACCTGCTGGTCGCCGACCAGCTGAACACCTATGACGTCCTCGTCTCCGACGACGTCGTCTTCACCTCCGGTGCGCTGGCCGCCTTCGTGGCCGGTCCCGCCAAGGGTGGTTCGGCCAAGGCCGTCGCGACCTCGTCCGAGGCTGAAGCCACCGAGGAGGCAGCGAAGTGACCACCGTGCACAAGAACCCGCGCGAGGTGCTGCTCGCCCCGATCGTGTCCGAGAAGAGCTACGGGCTGATCGACCAGGGCAAGTACACGTTCGTCGTGGCACCCGACGCGAACAAGACGGAGATCAAGATCGCCGTCGAGAAGATCTTCGACGTCAAGGTTGCCTCGGTCAACACTCTCAACCGCAAGGGCAAGACCCGGCGGACGAAGTTCGGCATCGGCAAGCGCAAGGACACCAAGCGTGCGATCGTCACCCTCGTCGAGGGCACGATCGACGTCTTCGGTGGCCCGGTCGGCTGACCCGCGAGATAGCAGATAGAGGACAGAACCCCATGGGTATCCGTAAGTACAAGCCGACGACGCCAGGGCGCCGCGGCGCCAGCGTCGCGGACTTCGTCGAGATCACGCGGTCGGAGCCGGAGAAGTCGCTCGTCCGCCCGCTGACCAAGACCGGTGGCCGTAACAACAACGGCCGCATCACCACCCGTCACAAGGGTGGCGGTCACAAGCGCGCCTACCGTGTCATCGACTTCCGTCGCCACGACAAGGACGGCGTCCCGGCCAAGGTCGCTCACATCGAGTACGACCCCAACCGCACCGCGCGCATCGCGCTGCTGCACTACGCAGACGGCACGAAGCGCTACATCGTCGCGCCGAACAAGCTGAAGCAGGGTGACCTGATCGAGGCCGGCGTGGGCGCGGACATCAAGCCCGGCAACAACCTGCCGCTGCGTAACATCCCGACCGGTACGGTCATCCACGCGATCGAGCTGCGGCCCGGTGGCGGCGCGAAGATCGCCCGCTCGGCCGGTACGTCGGTGCAGCTCGTCGCCAAGGACGGCCCCTACGCCCAGCTGCGCATGCCGTCCGGTGAGATCCGCAACGTCGACGCTCGCTGCCGCGCGACCATCGGTGAGGTGGGCAACGCCGAGCAGTCGAACATCAACTGGGGCAAGGCCGGCCGCAACCGCTGGAAGGGCAAGCGCCCGACCGTCCGTGGTGTCGTCATGAACCCGGTCGACCACCCGCACGGTGGTGGCGAGGGCAAGACGTCTGGTGGCCGTCACCCGGTGAGCCCCTGGGGCAAGCCCGAGGGCCGCACGCGTCGTCCGAACAAGCCGAGCGACAAGCTCATCGTCCGTCGCCGCCGTACTGGCAAGAAGCGCTGATAAGGAGCCTGACAGATGCCACGCAGCTTGAAGAAGGGCCCCTTCATCGACGGCCACCTTCAGAAGAAGGTCGACGCCCAGAACGAGAAGGGGACCAAGAACGTCATCAAGACCTGGTCCCGCCGGTCGGTCATCACGCCCGACTTCCTTGGTCACACTTTCGCCGTGCACGACGGCCGCAAGCACGCCCCGGTGTTCGTCACCGAGGCGATGGTCGGTCACAAGCTCGGCGAGTTCGCACCGACGCGTACCTTCCGGGGTCACGTGAAGGACGACAAGAAGGGTAGAAGGCGATGAGCGCAGCAGCTCACGAGGAACTCAGCGCGCGCCGCCGCAGCCTCCTTGGCGACGCGGCCGGTGACTTCGCGATCGCACGGTTCGTCCGTGCGACCCCCCAGAAGGTTCGCCGCGTCGGTGACCTGGTGCGCGGTCAGGGCGTCGAAGACGCGCTGAACACGCTCCGGTTCGCCCCGCAGGCAGCCGCGCAGGACGTGTACAAGGTCGTCGCCTCGGCCGCCGCGAACGCTGTGAACAACCAGGGTCTCGTCCGCGAGTCCCTGGTGATCTCCCAGCTTCTCGTCTCCGAGGGCCCGACGCTCAAGCGGTTCCGGCCGCGTGCCCAGGGGCGCGCCAGCCAGATCCTGAAGCGGACGAGCCACATCACCGTGGTCGTCACGCCTCGTGAAGAGAAGGGAAGGGCCCGATAGTGGGACAGAAGGTCAACCCGCTCGGGTACCGCCTGGGCATCACGACGGACCACCGTTCGCGCTGGTTCGCGGACTCCACCAAGCCTGGTCAGCGCTACCGCGACTACGTCCGCGAGGACGTCCAGATCCGTAAGCTCATGGGCACGGGCCTGGAGCGCGCGGGCATCGCCAAGGTCGAGATCGAGCGCACCCGCGACCGCGTCCGCGTGGACATCCACACGGCGCGCCCGGGCATCGTCATCGGCCGCCGCGGCGCCGAGGCCGACCGCCTGCGCACCGAGCTCGAGAAGCTCACGGGCAAGCAGGTGCAGCTCAACATCCTCGAGGTCAAGAACCCCGAGATCGAGTCGCAGCTGGTCGCTCAGGGCATCGCCGAGCAGCTCGCGAGCCGCGTGTCCTTCCGCCGGGCCATGCGCAAGGGCATCCAGTCCGCGCTGCGCTCGGGCGCCAAGGGCATCCGTGTCCAGTGCTCCGGTCGTCTCGGCGGCGCCGAGATGAGCCGTTCGGAGTTCTACCGCGAGGGTCGTGTGCCGCTGCACACGCTGCGCGCGAACATCGACTACGGCTTCTTCGAGGCCCGCACCACCTTCGGCCGCATCGGCGTGAAGGTCTGGATCTACAAGGGCGACGTCACCGAGAAGGAGTTTGCTCGCGAGCAGGCTTCCCAGGCCCCCCGCGCCCCGCGCGGCGGTGCTCGTGGCGACCGTCCGGCACGGGGCGGCGCTCGTCGCCCCGAGCGCCCCGCTCAGGGCGCTTCCGCCCAGGCCGAGCAGGCCGGCGCCACCGCGTCGGCTCCCGCGGCCGCTGAGAACGGAACGGAGGCCTGAGCGATGCTCATCCCGCGCAGGCTCAAGCACCGCAAGCAGCACCACCCCGACCGCCACGGCAAGGCCAAGGGCGGCACGACGATCTCCTTCGGTGAGTACGGCATCCAGGCTCTCGAGCCGGCCTACGTCACGAACCGCCAGATCGAGGCTGCTCGTATCGCCATGACCCGTCACATCAAGCGTGGCGGAAAGGTCTGGATCAACATCTACCCGGACCGTCCCCTCACGAAGAAGCCCGCCGAGACCCGCATGGGTTCCGGCAAGGGCTCGCCCGAGTGGTGGGTCGCCAACGTCAAGCCCGGCCGCATCATGTTCGAGCTGGCCGGTGTCCCCGAGTCCCTGGCTCGCGAGGCCATGAGCCGCGCGATCCACAAGCTCCCGATGAAGTGCCGTTTCGTGGTGCGCGAGGGTGGTGCGAACTGATGGCAGTGGGTACCAAGGGTCTCTTTGCTGAGGACCTCAACGGGTTCACCGACGAGAAGCTCGTCGCTGAGCTCGACAACGCGAAGAAGGAGCTCTTCAACCTCCGCTTCCAGTCGGCCACCGGCCAGCTGGAGGACCACGGTCGGCTGAAGTCCGTCAAGCGCGACATCGCACGGATCTACACGATCCTGCGCGAGCGTGAGCTCGGCATCCGTACCGCCCCGAGCGTGAGTGAGTGAGGCTATGACTGAGAAGCTCGAAGACGCTCAGCGTGCCATCCGCAAGACGCGGCGTGGTTACGTGGTGAGCGACAAGATGGACAAGACCGTCGTGATCGAGGTCGAGGACCGGGTCAAGCACCCGCTCTACGGTAAGGTCATTCGTCGGACCAGCAAGGTGAAGGCGCACGACGAGCAGAACTCTGCCGGCGTGGGTGACCTCGTGCTGATCATGGAGACCCGCCCGCTGTCCGCGACCAAGCGGTGGCGCCTGGTGGAGATTCTCGAGAAGGCCAAGTAGTTCGACGTCGTCGGGGCGCGTACCTCAGGGTGCGTGCCCCACGACCCGGCCCTGAGCCCGGCCCAGCCGGTGCGAGGGGCATGACAGATATCCGTTCGGCAAGGCTCGTCCACGGGCGAGAACCAGCTCGACGACAGGAGTTCATCAAATGATCCAGCAGGAGTCGCGGCTTCGGGTCGCCGACAACACTGGTGCCAAGGAGATCCTTTGCATCCGTGTGCTCGGTGGTTCGGGTCGCCGCTACGCCGGTATTGGCGACGTCATCGTCGCCACCGTCAAGGACGCGATCCCCGGCGGCAACGTGAAGAAGGGTGACGTCGTCAAGGCGGTCATCGTTCGCACTGCCAAGGAGCGCCGCCGTCCGGACGGTTCCTACATCAAGTTCGACGAGAACGCCGCGGTCATCCTCAAGAACGATGGCGAGCCGCGCGGTACCCGTATCTTTGGCCCCGTCGGTCGCGAGCTTCGCGACAAGCGGTTCATGAAGATCATCTCGCTCGCTCCGGAGGTGCTCTGACATGGCGAAGATCAAGAAGGGCGACCTGGTGGTCGTCATCACAGGCAAGGACAAGTCCAAGACGGGCAAGGTCCTCGAGGTCCTCACCGAGAACGACCGCGTGATCGTCGAGGGCATCAACCGGAAGACCAAGCACGTCAAGGTCGGCCAGACCCAGCGCGGTGCGCGCACCGGCGGCATCGAGACCATCGAGGCTCCGATCCACGTCAGCAACGTCATGCTCGTGGACCCGGAGACCAAGAAGGGCACGCGCGTCGGCTTCCGCTCCGAGACAGTCGAGCGCGACGGTCGCACCCGCACGGTTCGCGTGCGGGTCGCCAAGCGCTCCGGTAAGGACATCTGATGACCACCGAGACCATTGCCGCCCCCGCGAAGCCGCGCCTCAAGCAGCGGTACCAGGACGAGATCATCTCGGGCCTGCGCGACGAGTTCAAGCACGAGAACATCAACCAGGTCGCCGGTCTGACGAAGATCGTCGTCAACATGGGTGTGGGCGACGCTGCGAAGGACTCGAAGCTCATCGAGGGCGCGATCCGCGACCTCACCGCGATCACCGGACAGCGTCCGCAGGTGACCAAGGCCCGCAAGTCCATCGCTCAGTTCAAGCTGCGCGAGGGCATGCCGATCGGTGCGCACGTCACGCTGCGCGGCGACCGCATGTGGGAGTTCCTGGACCGCCTGCTGTCGATCGCCCTCCCGCGCATCCGTGACTTCCGGGGCCTGTCCCCGAAGCAGTTCGACGGTCACGGCAACTACACGTTCGGTCTGACGGAGCAGTCGATGTTCCACGAGATCGACCCTGACAAGATCGACCGTGTGCGCGGTATGGACATCACCGTGGTCACGACCGCCTCGACCGACGCTGAGGGTCGCGCGCTGCTCAAGCAGCTCGGCTTCCCCTTCAAGGAGATCTGACATGGCCAAGAAGGCTCTGATCAACAAGGCGGCCGCGAAGCCCAAGTTCGCTGTCCGCGCCTACACCCGGTGCCAGCGGTGCGGTCGCCCGCACTCCGTGTACCGCAAGTTCGGTCTGTGCCGCATCTGCGTCCGCGAGATGGCTCACCGCGGTGAGCTTCCGGGCGTGACGAAGAGCAGCTGGTAACTAGCTACGTCGTAGGTCCGTGGTGCTCCATCACGGATACCCCGACGAGGAAGGGCTGAAGCCCAATGACGATGACTGACCCCATCGCAGACATGCTCACTCGTCTGCGTAATGCGAACACCGCGCACCACGACGCGGTGACGATGCCGTTCTCGAAGCTCAAGTCGCACATCGCTGAGATCCTCCAGGCGGAGGGTTACATCAGCGGCTGGAGCGTCGAGGACGCGACCGTCGGCAAGAACCTCACGCTCTCGCTCAAGTACGGGCCGAACCGTGAGCGCTCGCTCGCCGGCATCCGCCGGATCTCGAAGCCCGGTCTGCGCGTCTACGCGAAGTCCACGAAGCTCCCCCAGGTCCGTGGCGGCCTCGGTGTTGCGATTCTGTCCACGTCGTCCGGTCTTCTGACCGACAAGCAGGCGGCAAACAAGGGTGTAGGCGGAGAAGTTCTCGCCTACGTCTGGTAGTCGGAAAGGAGAGATACGCCATGTCTCGTATCGGCAAGATCCCCGTTCCGGTTCCCGCCGGCGTGGATGTCACCATCAGCGGCGCGCTCGTGACGATCAAGGGCCCCAAGGGGACCCTCGAGCACACGATCCCGTCCCCCATCTCGGTCGCGGACGACGCGGGCAACCTCGTCGTCACGCGTCCCAACGACGAGCGCGAGTCGCGCTCGCTGCACGGCCTCACCCGCACGCTGCTGGCCAACATGGTCACGGGTGTCACCGAGGGCTACGAGAAGAAGCTCGAGATCGTCGGCACCGGTTACCGTGTCGCGGCCAAGGGCTCCGAGCTCGAGTTCGCGCTCGGCTTCAGCCACCCGGTCGTCGTCTCGGCGCCGGAGGGCATCTCCTTCGCGGTCGAGAGCCCCACCAAGTTTTCGGTGAGCGGCATCGACAAGCAGCAGGTCGGCGAGGTCGCTGCCAACATCCGTAAGATCCGCAAGCCCGAGCCCTACAAGGGCAAGGGCGTGCGGTACGCCGGCGAGGTTGTCCGCCGCAAGGTCGGAAAGGCTGGTAAGTGATGGCTGTGCAGATCAAGGGCAAGGGGAAGTCGATCTCCCGCGCCCGCCGCCACCTTCGTCTTCGCAAGAAGATCGCTGGCACCGCGGCTCGCCCGCGCCTCGTCGTGACGCGCTCGTCGCGCCACATCACCGCTCAGGTCGTCGACGACACGGTGGGCCGCACGCTCGCGTCCGCCTCGTCGCTCGAGGCTGACCTGCGCGTCCTGGAGGGCGACAAGACGGCGAAGGCCCGCAAGGTCGGCGAGCTCGTCGCCGAGCGTGCCAAGGCAGCCGGCGTCGACACCGTGGTGTTCGACCGTGGCGGCAACAAGTACCACGGCCGGGTGGCCGCGGTCGCCGACGGTGCCCGCGAAGGCGGGCTGTCGCTGTGACGGCGCCGACCACTTCCGCTTCGATGCAAAGGATGTTCTGATGGCTGCAGGGCAGCGCAGCACCAACGGCGCACCCACGGGTGGCGCCACTGAGCAGGGCGCTCGTTCCAACGAGCGTCGTAACGACCGCGGCGGCAAGGGCCGCGGCGGGGACGGCCGTCGCGGCGAGGCTGAGAAGAGCGCCTTCGTCGAGCGTGTCGTCACCATCAACCGAGTCTCCAAGGTCGTCAAGGGTGGCCGCCGCTTCAGCTTCACCGCGCTCGTCGTGGTCGGCGACGGCGACGGTACGGTCGGCGTCGGCTACGGCAAGGCCAAGGAAGTTCCCGCGGCGATCGCCAAGGGTGTCGAGGAGGCGAAGAAGTCCTTCTTCCGCGTCCCGCGCATCCAGGGCACGATCCCTCACCCCGTCCAGGGTGAGGCCGCTGCCGGAGTCGTCTTCCTGCGCCCCGCCGCTCCCGGTACCGGTGTGATCGCCGGTGGTCCGGTGCGCGCCGTGCTGGAGTGCGCCGGCATCCACGACGTCCTGTCGAAGTCGCTCGGTTCGTCCAACTCGATCAACATCGTGCACGCGACCGTCGCGGCTCTGCGCGAGCTGGAGCTCCCGGAGGCCGTCGCGGCTCGCCGTGGCCTCCCGCTCGAGGACGTGGCGCCCCACGCACTGCTTCGTGCACAGGCTGCGGGCCGCGCGTCCGCCGCTGCAGCAGCTGAGGTAGGTGCATGATGGCGCGACTCAAGGTGACGCAGATCAAGTCTGGTATCGGCGGCAAGCAGAACCAGCGCGACACGCTGCGCACTCTGGGCCTCAAGCGGATCGGCGACAACGCCGTGAAGGAGGACCGCCCGGAGATCCGCGGCATGGTCAAGACGGTGGCGCACCTCGTCACCGTTGAGGAGGTTGACTGACCATGGCAGAGAACAAGAAGGCCGACGAGGCAGCCGAGGCTGTCGAGACGCCCGCGAAGAAGGCTCCCGCGAAGAAGGCGGCTGCGAAGTCGTCCGAGCCGAGCGAGAAGAAGGCCCCCGCCAAGAAGGCGCCTGCGAAGGCCGCTGACAAGACGGAGACCGTGACCGAGGCTGCCGCCTCGGCTCCCGCGAAGAAGCCGGCCGCCAAGAAGGCACCTGCGAAGGCTGCCGACAAGGCTCCGACGAACGTGACCGAGGGGGCGGGCGGCACGCTCAAGCTGCACCACCTGCGCCCTGCTCCCGGTGCCAAGACCGCGAAGACCCGTGTCGGTCGTGGTGAGGCGTCGAAGGGCAAGACGGCCGGTCGTGGAACCAAGGGCCAGAAGGCTCGCTACCAGATCCCCGAGCGCTTCGAGGGTGGGCAGATGCCTCTGCACATGCGCCTCCCGAAGCTCCGTGGGTTCCGGAACCCGTTCCGCACGGAGTACCAGGTCGTCAACCTGGACAAGCTCTCCGCGCTGTACCCGACGGGTGGCAAGGTCACGGTCGACGACCTGGTCGCCAAGGGTGCTGTCCGCGGCGGCAAGCTCGTCAAGGTGCTGGGCACCGGTGACGTGAGCGTCAAGCTCGAGGTCACCGTCGACGCGCTGTCCGGTGCCGCCAAGGACAAGATCCTTGCGGCCGGCGGCTCGATCAACGAGGCGTGATCCACGTCTGAGGAAGCCGGGTGGCATGATGCCACCCGGCTTCCTGCACACATCGGCGTGTGTGCGAAACAGTTCGGCGGGCTCCCTGCCGTGGCCGCGAGGGTGCGAGTTCCACGCTGCGGGTGAGTCCGGGTAAGGTTCGGTGAGCGTCGTCACTGCGGCGCCGTCGTTGGGCACCGGAGAGACCGGTGCTGAGATACCCGCTCCGGCGGGCAGGAGGATTCAGTGCACAGCGCATTCGTCCGGGCGTTCCGCACGCCCGACCTGCGGCGCAAGCTGCTGTTCACGATCGCGATCGTGGCGATCTTTCGTGTCGGCTCCTTCATCCCTGCACCCGGTGTGAACTACACCGCGGTCCGGCAGTGCGTGGAGAACGCGGACACCACAGGCATCCTCGGCCTGGTGAACCTGTTCAGCGGTGGCGCGCTCCTCCAGCTGTCGATCTTCGCGCTGGGGATCATGCCGTACATCACGGCGTCGATCATCATCCAGCTGCTGCGCGTGGTGATCCCCCGCTTCGAGGCGCTCCACAAGGAGGGCCAGGCGGGCACCACGAAGCTCACGCAGTACACCCGCTACCTGACCATCGCCCTCGGCGTGCTGCAGGCCACCACCTACGTGACGATGGCCAAGACCGGGCAGCTGCTCCCGGGCTGCACCCCGCTGCGCGACGACTCGATCTGGACCTCGGTGCTCGTCGTCATCGCGATGACCGCCGGTACCGGTCTCATCATGTGGCTCGGCGAGCTCATCACCGAGCGCGGCGTGGGCAACGGCATGTCGCTGCTGATCTTCATCAACATCGCCGCCGGCTTCCCGTCCGCCCTGTGGTCGATCGTCGGTGGCTCCAGCGGCGTCTCCAAGTTCCTCGTCGTCCTCGTCATGGCGTTGATCGTCGTCGTCGTGGTCGTCTACGTGGAGCAGTCGCAGCGCCGCATCCCGGTGCAGTACGCCAAGCGCATGGTCGGTCGGCGGATGTACGGCGGCTCGAGCACCTACATCCCGATCAAGATCAACATGGCGAACGTGATCCCGGTGATCTTCGCGTCGTCGCTGCTCGCGATCCCGAGCCTGCTCGCGCAGTTCGGCCAGGCCGACGCCGGCTGGGTCCAGTGGACGCAGCGCAACGTCGCGACCGCCACGGCCCCGCTGCACATCGCGCTCTACGCGGTCCTGATCATCTTCTTCGCGTTCTTCTACACGGCCATCACGTTCAACCCGGACGAGGTCGCCGACAACATGAAGAGCTACGGAGGCTTCATCCCCGGCATCCGGGCGGGCCGACCGACGGCCGAGTACCTCGAGTACGTCCTGACCCGCATCACCTCTGCCGGTGCGCTGTACCTCGCGATCATCTGCCTGCTGCCCGAGATCGGCTTCGCGCTGCTGGGCATCTCGACCACCATCCCGTTCGGCGGCTCCTCGATCATCATCATCGTGGGTGTCGGGCTCGAGACCGTGAAGCAGATCGACTCGCAGCTGCAGCAGCGTCACTACGAAGGGCTCCTGCATTGAGCACCACCGCTCGTCGTCTGGTCATCATGGGGCCGCAGGGCGCCGGCAAGGGCACCCAGGCGGCGCTCCTCGCCGAGTCCCGTGGGATCGTCGCCATCTCCACCGGCGACATCTTCCGCACCAACATCAAGGGCGGCACGGAGCTCGGGAAGCTCGCGCAGTCATACTCGGCCCGCGGCGAGCTGGTGCCCGACGAGGTCACGAACTCGATGGTCCGTGACCGGCTCGCGCAGGACGACGTCGCGGACGGTTTCATCCTCGACGGGTACCCGCGCAACGCGGCCCAGGTCGTCGAGCTCGACTCGATCCTGGCCGATCTCGGGATCGGCCTCGACGCTGTCGTGGAGCTCACCGCGGACCGCGACGAGCTCCTCGGGCGGCTGCGCAAGCGCGCCGAGATCGAGGGGCGCGAGGACGACACCGAAGAGGTCATCGCCCGCCGGCTCGACATCTACGCCGAGCAGACCGCTCCGCTGACCGAGGCCTACCGGTCCCGGGACCTGCTCGTGCAGGTCGACGGCATCGGCGAGATCGCCGAGGTCTCGCAGCGGATCGACACCGCGCTGAACGCTCGCTGACGCAGGTCGACGCAGATGTTCGGCAGGGACCGGATCGAGTACAAGTCGCGGGAGCAGATCGCGACGATGCGTGCCGCGGGCATCGTCGTCGCGGGCGCTCTCGCGGCGGCTCGTGACGCGGCGGTGCCCGGCGCGACCACCCAGGACGTCGACCAGGCCGCTGCCGCGCACATCGCTGCCGCGGGCGCCACCCCGTCCTTCCTCGGCTACGAGGGATTCCCCGCCACGATCTGCACCTCGGTCAACGACGAGGTCGTGCACGGGATCCCGGGGGAGCGCGTGCTGCAGACCGGCGACCTGCTCTCCATCGACTGCGGGGCGATCGTGGACGGCTGGCACGCCGACGCGGCCGTCTCGCTGCTCGTCGGCGGTGGCGACGTGGCGGACTCGCGGCTCGTCGAGGTCACCGAGCACGCCATGTGGGCGGGCATCGCGGCGCTCGCCACCGGGAGCCGGCTCGGCGAGGTGGGGGAGGCCGTGCAGGACGCGGTCGAGAAGGCTGAGGCCGAGGACGGCGTCCTCTACGGCATCGTCGAGGAGTACGTCGGGCACGGGATCGGCTCGCAGATGCACCAGGACCCGGACGTCGTGAACTTCCGCACGCGCGAGCGCGGACCGCGCTTGCGCGCCGGGATGTGCCTGGCGGTCGAGCCGATGATCACCCGGGGCACCAGCGAGGTGGCGGTCTGCGAGGACGACTGGACCGTGGTGACCGGTGACGGTACCCGGTCGGCCCACTGGGAGCACTCGGTGGCGATCCTGGACGACGGCATCCTCGTGCTCACGGCGCCGGACGGCGGAGCCAGCGCGCTCGCCGCCTTCGGCGTCACGCCGGTCACCGTCTAGCCCGCGGGGGACTTTCCCGAACCGGCGTGTATCACGTATGATGATTCGTCGGGTGTGTGTACTCTGCCGCCTCCAGCCGTTCGGCTGGACGTGTGCGGGTCGGGACACGCCCGGACCGACCAGACCAACCCATCTTCGTGGTGGGTGCGCCGTGCGCGCGGGGACGGGCGGCGCAGCACCGGTCGCCGACGTCGTCGGGGGCCGGGACGCAGGACAGAAGCAGGACACCCGCTGCAGTGCGGGACGTCACGAGAGTTAGCGGAGGATATGGCGAAGAAGGACGGCGTCATCGAGATCGAGGGCAGCGTGGTCGAAGCTCTGCCCAACGCGATGTTTCGCGTGGAGCTGACCAACGGCCACAAGGTGCTCGCGCACATCTCGGGAAAGATGCGCCAGCACTACATCCGCATCCTCCCCGAGGACCGGGTCGTCGTGGAGCTCAGCCCCTACGACCTCTCGCGCGGCCGGATCGTCTACCGCTACAAGTAAGCGTCCACACTCCAGGTTTCACGACACGACTATGCCGCCCACGCCCGGTCCCGGGCCGGACGGCGGCGAAGGAATCAACGATGAAGGTCAAGCCCAGCGTCAAGAAGATCTGTGACAAGTGCAAGGTCATCCGCCGGCACGGCAACGTCATGGTCATCTGCGAGAACCCGCGTCACAAGCAGCGCCAGGGCTGACACCCGGCGCGTGAACGCCTGGTCGCCGGCCTGCCGGTGACCGACCACAGCGCACCACCACCGTCCCGCACGCGGGACGGACCACCTCCGGTCCAGAGGCCGGGGCTCGCTCCCTGCGAGAGGTGGTGCGGCAGACCTCTGGTGCACGACAGGAGCCGAAAGGCACATGGCACGTCTTATCGGAGTAGACCTCCCGCGCGAGAAGCGCCTCGAGATCGCTCTCACCTACATCTTCGGAGTCGGGCGCACGCGCGCGCAGCAGACGGTTGCTGCGACGGGCATCAGCCCCGACGTCCGCGTCAAGGACCTCACCGACGCTGAGCTGGTCACCCTGCGTGACTACCTCGAGCAGAACTTCAAGCTCGAGGGTGACCTGCGCCGTGAGGTGGCTGCTGACATCCGCCGCAAGGTCGAGATCGGCTGCTACGAAGGCCTGCGCCACCGCCGCGGGCTCCCCGTGCGCGGTCAGCGCACGAAGACCAACGCGCGCACCCGCAAGGGCCCCAAGCGCACCGTGGCCGGCAAGAAGAAGGCCCGCTAAGTAGCAGCAGTTCGGTGCCGCGCCGCTGTGGCGCGAGCCGATCCGAAGACCTCCCTCGACAGATCAGGATCAGTACATGCCTCCCAAGACTCGCGGAGCAGTCCGCAAGCCCCGCCGCAAGGACAAGAAGAACATCGCCTTCGGCCAGGCCCACATCAAGAGCACGTTCAACAACACCATCGTGTCCATCACGGACCCCGCCGGTGCCGTCATCGCCTGGGCCTCCTCGGGCCAGGTCGGCTTCAAGGGCTCGCGCAAGTCGACGCCCTTCGCCGCCCAGCTCGCTGCCGAGTCGGCCGCGCGCCGTGCGCAGGAGCACGGCATGAAGAAGGTCGACGTCTTCGTCAAGGGCCCCGGCTCGGGCCGTGAGACCGCGATCCGCTCCCTGCAGGCCGCCGGCCTCGAGGTCGGCTCGATCCAGGACGTGACGCCCCAGGCGCACAACGGCTGCCGCCCCCCGAAGCGTCGCCGCGTCTGATCGCACGTGCAGGGACCCTCGGGTCCCTGCCACCCAGCTTGTTCGTCCCCGACGTACCGGAGTCCCGGTGCGTCACCCGTGAAGCGTCAAATGGTGGGCGCTTCGTGCGAAAGGAAACACATCCGTGCTGATTGCACAGCGTCCTACGTTGACGGAGACCGTCATCTCCCCGGACCGTTCGCAGTTCGCGATCGAGCCTCTGGAGCCCGGCTTCGGCTACACCTTGGGCAACTCCCTGCGTCGTACCCTGCTCTCGTCCATCCCGGGCGCGGCAGTGACGTCGATCCGGATCGACGGCGTGCTCCACGAGTTCACGACCGTCGCCGGTGTCAAGGAGGACGTCACCGAGATCATCCTCAACATCAAGAACCTCGTCGTGTCCTCGGACAACGACGAGCCCGTCGTGATGTACCTGCGCAAGCAGGGCCCCGGTGACGTGACCGCTGCGGACATCCTGCCCCCCGCGGGCGTGGAGGTCCACAACCCCGACCTGCACATCGCGACGCTCAACGACAAGGGCAAGCTCGAGATCGAGCTCACCGTCGAGCGTGGCCGTGGCTACGTCTCCGCGCAGCAGAACAAGGCTTTCGACGCCGAGATCGGCCGTATCCCGGTCGACTCGATCTACTCGCCCGTCCTCAAGGTGACCTACAAGGTCGAGGCCACCCGGGTCGAGCAGCGCACGGACTTCGACAAGCTCATCGTCGACGTCGAGACCAAGTCGGCCATCAGCCCGCGCGACGCGCTCGCCTCCGCGGGCAAGACGCTCGTCGAGCTGTTCGGGCTGGCCCGTGAGCTCAACGTCGAGGCCGAGGGCATCGAGATCGGCCCGTCCCCGACGGACGCCGCCCTCGCTGCGGACCTCGCGCTCCCGATCGAGGAGCTCGACCTGACGATCCGTTCGTACAACTGCCTCAAGCGCGAGGGCATCCACACCGTGGGTGAGCTCGTCGCACGCAGCGAGGCGGACCTGCTGGACATCCGTAACTTCGGTGCGAAGTCCATCAACGAGGTCAAGGGCAAGCTGGCCGGCCTCGGCCTGTCGCTGAAGGATTCGCCGCTGGACTTCGACCCCAGCACGGTGGACTACAGCGAAGACGACTTCGACGAGCAGTACAACTGACTTCCGGCCGCCGGGTCGGGTGACCTGAGCGCCGTACACACAAGGAGCAACGAGAATGCCTACCCCTTCCAAGGGCCCGCGTCTGGGCGGCGGTGCGGCTCACGAGCGTCAGATGCTCGCGAACCTCGCCACCAGCCTGTTCGAGCACGGTCGCATCACCACGACGGTCACCCGCGCCAAGCGGCTGCAGCCCTTCGCCGAGCGTCTGCTGAACAAGGCCAAGCGGGGCGACCTGCACGCCCGTCGCCAGGTCTCCGCGGTCATCCGCAACAAGACTCCCCGTCGCTGGGGCGCCGAGGGTGACGCGTACACCATCGTGCACCGCCTCTTCGAGGAGATCGCCCCGCAGCTCTCGGAGCGCAACGGTGGCTACACCCGCATCACGAAGGTCGGGAACCGCAAGGGCGACAACGCGCCCCTCGCGGTGATCGAGCTCGTGCTCGAGCCGGTCAGCCCCAAGCAGGCCGTGGTCCGCGAGGCCGAGGGTGCCGCGAAGCGCTCGGTCAAGGAGACCGCCGCCAAGGCCGAGGTCGTCGAGGAGGCCCCCGCGGCCGAGGAGACCGAGGGTCGGACCCCCAAGGCGGACAACCCCGCCGAGGGTGCGGAGAACCCCGCCGAGGTCGAGGCCCGTCCGGAGCCGGCCGAGGCGCCTGCCGAGGGCGCGGACGAGGCGCCGGAGAGCAAGTGATCCACCCGGCGGCGTGAGCCGTCGAGAACGACCGTGGCCCGGAGCGTACGCTCCGGGCCACGGTCGTCTCCGCGGGCGGTACGAGGTGCGAGGATGACCTGGGCGAGCCCTGCGCCCGCCCGCCCCGTGCACGGCGGCGCTGCCCGCCCGCGGTGCTCGCCCGCGGTGCACCGGACCGCCCGCGGCGCGCTGCACCGCTCGCGGAGCACGACGCCGTCCACCGGGTCCCGACCCGACGATCGAGGAGAGCGATGACCTGGTTGACGCAGGCGCTGCCCGCGGGCGTCGTCGTGCTCGTGCTGCTGTGGTTGCCCGGTCTCGGCGCGCTGCGTGCGGTCGGCCTGCGCGGTCTGCTGCTCTGGTCCGGTGCACCTGCTGTCTCGCTGGCCGCGTACGCCGTCGCGGTGCAGGTGGTGGCGCGGCTCGGGATGGACTGGCGTCCGCTCAGCGCGGTGCCGACGACGCTCCTCGTCGTGGCTGTGCTCGCGCTGGCCGGGCGGGCGCTGCTCGGCGACCGAGGGGTGCGGCGGGTGCTCGCGGCACAGGTGCGGCTCGCGGGGTCGAGCGGGCGAGGTCCCGCGCGTGCGGCACCGGGTGCGAAGCAGCGCGGGACCGCGACCGTCAGGCCGTGGTCCGGTGGTTCCGGGGGCGCAGGCGCCACCGCGGGCACCGCCGCCGCTACCACCACGCCCGCTGCCGCGGGCCCCGTCGCCACCGTCAGCGAGGTCGCGGACGCCGGTCGCGTCCTGTGGTTCCGCCGTCCCCCGTCTGCGGTCGTTGCCCTGACCCTCGTGCTGGTGTGCGGTGCTGTGCTCGTGATCGTGCCTGCGATGATCGGCATGCACAGTGCGCAGAACCCCCTGCAGCAGTGGGACGGGGTCTTCCACCTCAACGGCATACGTCTGATCCAGGACACGGGCGACGCCACGAACCTCGACGGGCTGTACGGCACGGGAGCCCACGTGTTCTACCCGGCGACCTGGCACGCCTTCATGGCGCTGGTGCCGGGAGCGCACGGGCTGTTGCCGTGGGTGAGCATCCCGGCGGCGACGAGTGCCTACACCCTCGTGTGCGCGGGGATCGTGTGGCCGGTGGTCGTCGCCGGCTGGTGCTGGGCCGTCCTGCCGGGGCGCAGGCTGCTGCTGGTCCTCGCGGTGGCGTTGCTCGGCGCCTTCCCGATGTTCCCCACGGTGCTGTGGACGATCCAGGCGGTCTGGCCGAACGGCACCTCGATCCTCGTGCTCCCAGGGGTGGCCGCGCTGTGGGTCTTCGTGCTGCGGGTCCGCCTCGAGGGGACCGGCACGCCGGCGCCGTCCGCCCCCCGCGCTGGGCGCGCCGGCGTGCCGTGGCGTGCGCTGACGGTCGTCGTCGGGGTGGCCCTGGTCGCGACCGTCGGGCTCGCCGCCGCCCACCCGACCGGTGTGGCAGCGCTGCTGGTGCTCGTCGGCCCGCTCGCGGCGACCCGGGTCTGGGTCGCCGCCTCCCGTCGCTGGCGTGCCGGACGACGCGGCGTCGTCCTGGGCTGGACAGCGGTCGCGGTCGTGCTCGTGGCGCTGGTGCTCGCGCGGGCCACGCAGACCGCCTCGTTCGCCTCGGTGACCGGCTATGAACGTCCGTTCATGAGGCCGTACTCGGTCTCGGTGCTGCGGCTGCTCGTCGACTTCGTGATCACCGCCTGGCCCGGCAACCTCGTCGTGTCGACGGCGGTCGTCGTCGGGATCGTCGTCGCGTGGCGCAGGCGGCTGCGCTGGCTCGTGGTCGCCTGGGGGCTCACCGTGGTGCTCTCCGCCCTCGCTGCGGGTTGGGAGAACCCGCTGCGCGCCGTGACGGGCATCTGGTACAAGCAGGCGATGCGCATCGAGGCGTTCTACCCGGTCACCTCGGTGCTGCTCGCGGCGCTCGGGGTCGTGGCGATCGCCGGCTGGGTGCTGCGCCGCGTGCGGGGGACAGCGCCGGCCGGTGGCGGGGCGGCGACCGTTGGCCAGGCGGTGGGCGGCAGGAGCGTCGCCGGGCCGAGCCTCGCCGGACCGAGCCTCGCTGGGCCGAGCGCCGACCTCGCGCCCGACGACGTCACGAGCGTCGACGGCCCCCACCTCGGCCGGACCGATCTGCCGCGCTCCGACCGACCTGCAGCCGTGCTCCGGGCGCTGGGGGCCCGTCGCATGGTCGAGCGCGCCGGCGGGTCGGCGACGGTGGGCGCCCTCGTCTGGGTGCTGCTGGCCTCCTTCGTCGTCTCGGTCGGGTACCAGGCGCCGTCGCGCGCGCACTATTTCGCGTGGTCGTATCAGCCCGCCCGGCTCAAGTGGGGGACGATGGCGACAGCCGACGAGCTCGATCTGCTGCGCAGCCTGCCCGGCACGATCGGCCCGGACGCCGTCGTGATCGGCAGCCCGTACAGCGGCTTGCCGCTCGGTTATGGCCTGGCGGGCGTGCGTTCGGTCTACCTCCAGCTCGGGGCGGGCTCCGCCGACCCGGCACGGGCATACCTGCGCGCCCATTTCCGTGACGTGCACACCGACCCGCAGGTCTGCACGTATCTCGCCGAGCTCGGCGTCACCCACTTCTACGACGACCGTGCGACCCCCGAGGCCGACCACGCGTGGGACGGCAAGGACGCGCCGGGGTTCACGGAGGTCGACGTCTCGTCGGGGTTCGTGCCGGTCACGAGCACGGGCAAGGTCACGGTGTACAAGATCACGGCGTGCGAGCAGGCGGGCTAGCGTGGACGACGTGACCAGCCCGGCCGACCCCGTACGCGTCCGCCTCGACCTTTCCTACCGGGGGACCGACTTCTCGGGCTGGGCCGTCCAGCCCGACCTGCGCACGGTGCAGGGCACCCTCGAGGCTGGGCTGGCGACGGTGCTGCGGGTGCCCGGCCTCCGGCTGACCGTCGCCGGTCGCACGGACGCCGGGGTTCACGCGCGGGGACAGGTCGCCCACGTCGACGTGCCGCTGGGGTCCTGGGAGCGCACGCCGGGCCGCAGCGACCGGACGCCCGAGGTCGCGCTCGTGCAACGGCTCGCGGGCGTGCTGCCACCAGATCTCGTCGTGCACCGCGCGAGCCGTGCACCCGCAGGGTTCGATGCGCGCTTCTCGGCGCTGCTGCGCCGTTACACCTATCGCATCGCCGACGACGCCGCGGTCCGCGATCCGCTGCGCTCCGACTGGACCCTGTGGTCGAGCCGGCCGCTCGACGTCGCCGCGATGCATGCCGCTGCTCAGCCGCTGCTCGGGCTGCGTGACTTCGCGGCGTTCTGCAAGCCGCGTCCGGGTGCCAGCACCATCCGCGAGCTGCAGGAGCTCGCCTGGGAGCGTCCCACCGCCGGACCGGACGCGGGCCTGGTGGTCGCCCACGTGCGAGCCGACGCCTTCTGCCACAACATGGTCCGCGCGCTCGTGGGTGCCTCGCTGGCGGTGGGTCTCGGTCGCCGCAGCGTCGACTGGCCGGCGCAGGTGCTGGCGGCGAGGCAGCGCGACGCGGGCAGCGCCGTGGTGCCGGCGCACGGCCTCACGCTCGAGGGGGTGGAGTACCCGCCCGACGACGAGCTCGCCGCACGCGCCGTCGCGATCCGTGCCCGCCGCCTGGACGAGGAGGCGGAACCTGTCGTCCGTCCGGACGGTGCGACCGAGGGCCGAGTCTGAGATCGCACAGACCACGCCACACAGACCACGCCGCACCCGGACGGCCCTGCCCGACCGGCGGAGCAAGGGTCCCTCAGCGCCGCGTCCCCGCGAGGGTGTCGTAGCTGTCCTGCGCGACGACCACCGCGGACATGTGCTCGGTCGCCCAGTCGGTCAGGGTGCGCAGCGGTCCGAGCAGGCTCGTGCCCGAGGCTGTGAGCTCGTACTCCACCCGCGGTGGGACCTGGGCGTACACGGTCCGAGAGACGAGCCCGTCACGCTCCAGGGCGCGCAGGGTCTGGGTCAGCATCTTCTGGGAGATGCCGTCGACGGCCGACTGGATCTCGGAGAACCGGCGGGCCCCGGGGGCGAGAGCCCCGACGACGAGCACCGTCCAGCGGTCGCCGATGCGGTCGAGCAGCCGGCGGGACGGACAGTCACGGTCGTACGGGTTCCACTCCGGTTCTGCCACCAGGTCCTCCAAGGCGTCGCTCCCAGCACTCATGAGTAACCTGACGATACTTTGTCGCTAATCCATACTCAAGCGTCCGGCACGGGGCACCTCGAGGTAACAGAGGGCGGGAAAAGTGCCTGCTTCCACCTGGCGCAAGAGTCTCCTACGGTAAGTAACTGTGGCCAAGTCGGGCTGCTGACGAAAGGAAACTCATCATGGCACGGATCACCATCATCGGCGGCACCGGGTACGCCGGCAGCAACATCGCCCGGGCGGCTGCCGCACGGGGGCACCAGGTCACCTCGCTCAGCCGTACCCTGCCTGCCGAGCGGCTCGACGGTGTCGAGCACGTCTCCGGCTCGGTCCTCGACACGGCGTTCCTCGCGCGCGTCACCGACGGCGCGGACGTCGTCGTCTCGGCGCTCTCGCCGCGAGGCGAGCTGGCCGGTCGGACCCGCGGGGTGATCGCCGAGGTCGCCGCCCAGGCCGCCGCGGCGGGTGTGCGCCTCGGGGTCGTGGGCGGAGCGGGGTCGCTCCAGGTCGCGCCCGGTGGTCCGAAGGTCGTCGAGACCGAGGGTTTCCCGGAAGAGTTCAAGGCCGAGGCCCTCGAGATGGAGGCGGTGCTGGACGACCTGCGGGCCTCCCAGGACCTCGACTGGTTCTACCTGAGCCCCGCCGGCGGGTTCGGAGCCTTCGCGCCCGGTGAGGCGAAGGGCGCCTACCGGACGGGCGACGACGTCCTGCTCGTCGACGACGAGGGCCGTTCCGAGATCTCGGGCCCCGACCTCGCTGCCGCCGTCGTCGACGAGATCGAGACGCCCGCCCACCGTCGCCGCCGGTTCACCGTCGCCTACTGAGCCGAGAGGGCGTCGTGGCAGACCGGGGTCGTCACGGTGCACCAGGAGCGCGTGCGTGCGGTCGGGTCTCGACCGCACGCACGATCAGGGCAGGTCGTCCGACCCGTCGTCGGACGCGTCCGTGATGTCGTCCAGGATCTCCTCGGAGCGTTCCTGCTCGCGGTCCGACACCACGTGCACGGCAGCCTCCTCGGCGCTCGCTGCTCCTCCGGCGACGCCCTCGTCGTCCGCGAAGAGGTCGTTCCCGCGGCCGTCGAGGGCATCGGCGTCGGCCTCGAGCCGCCCCGAGCGGGGGTCGGGGGCGTCGTCGAACAGCTCGTCGCGGGTCGCTGAGCCCTCGTCGTCGGTGTCCCAGGTCTCGGGCTCCTCCTCGGCGAGCTCGCGGTCGATCGTCTCGCCGAGCGCCTCGTCCAGCGGTGTCTCGTCGTACAGACCCGACCGCGGGAAGTCCGGCGGGGAGTAACCCTCGTCCAGCAGGTCGTCGACGCCCCGCTGCACCAGGGTGTCCTCCCGCGGGAGCTGCGCGCTCGCCGCGTCGGAGCGTTCTTCAGCATCGGTCGGGTCGGCGTCGTACGGTGTGCTCTCGCTCATCCCCCCATCGTGGCACCTGCACGGCGCAGCGCACCTGCTGGGGGGATCGACGCGGACCGTGCGCCGTACGCTTGGTGCGTGGCAACCCCTCGCATCGTGCTCTTCTACGGCTTCACTCCGGTGCCGGACCCCCGAGCCCTCCAGCTGTGGCAGCAGGCGCTCGCCGAGCGCTGGAACCTCCGCGGCAGGGTGATCGTCTCGCCGCACGGCATCAACGCGACCCTCGGCGGCGACGTCCGCGACCTCAAGCAGTACGTCAAGACCACGCGTCAGTACCCGGGCCTCGAGAAGATCGACGTGAAGTGGTCGGACGGGACGGGTGAGGACTTCCCGAGGCTGAGCGTCAAGGTGCGCCCCGAGCTGGTCGCGTTCGGCGTCCCCGACGAGGTCGTCGTGGGGCCCGACGGCGTCCGGGGCGGCGGCGTCCACCTGACCCCCGACGAGGTCGACGCCCTCGTGGCCGAGCGCAGCGACGACGTCGTCTTCTTCGACGGGCGCAACGCCTTCGAGGCCCGGACGGGACGTTTCGACGGCGCCGTGGTCCCGGACACCTCGACCACGCACGACTTCGTCGCGCAGATCGAGTCCGGGCGGTACGACCACCTCAAGGACAAGGCGGTCGTGACCTACTGCACCGGGGGCGTGCGGTGCGAGATCCTCTCCGTGGTCATGAAGAACCGCGGGTTCGGCGAGGTGTACCAGCTCGACGGCGGCATCGTGCGCTACGGCGAGGCGCGGGGCTCGGCAGGGCTGTGGCAAGGGTCGTTGTACGTGTTCGACGCCCGCGGCTCGGTCCGGTTCGACGAGGGCTGCGAGCCGCTGGGGGAGTGCGAGGTGTGCGGCCGACGCACCGACCGGTTCCGCAACTGCGCGGACTCCGCGTGCACCACGCTGCGTCTCGGCTGCGAGGACTGCGTGCCCGGGGCCACCTTCGAGAGCCGATGCCCGACCTGCACGACGTCCCGCCCCCAGGGATACCTGGCCCGGGTGGTTTGACCGCACCGGCCCCCGCCCCGTATCGTTGTGAGTCGTTGTGCTTCGCTTCGCATGCCTACGCTCTGCAGAACCCAGTGCGCGCCCACTCGCAGCCTGGACGTTCGGGAGCCCCTGAGCATGGTGATGTGTACGGTGGCCGGCTTCGCGGCCTCCTGAAGCACCGATCCGACCTCGCCGTCCGCAGCACCGCTGCGTGCGGAGAAGACACGAACCGAAACGAAGGTTACGACCGTGCGTACGTACACCCCGAAGCCCGGCGACGTCCAGCGCAACTGGTACGTCATCGACGCGACCGACATCGTCCTGGGACGCCTCGCGTCCCACGTGGCGACCCTGCTGCGTGGCAAGCACAAGCCCACGTTCGCCCCCCACGTTGACGGCGGAGATTTCGTCATCGTGATCAACGCCGAGAAGATCGCGCTGACGGGCAACAAGCGGGAGCAGAAGCTCGCCTACTCCCACTCGGGCTTCCCGGGCGGTCTGCGAGCGACCCGCTACGCGGACTTCATCGAGAAGAGCCCGACGAAGGTCATCGAGAAGGCCGTCCGCGGCATGCTGCCGAAGAGCACCCTCGGCCGCGAGCAGCTCGGCAAGCTCAAGGTCTACGCGGGCAGCGAGCACCCGCACGCGGCCCAGCAGCCGCAGCCCTTCGAGATCACGCAGGTCGCGCAGTAGCTCGCGCCGCCCTGACCTAACCTTCCCCACAGATCAAGGACGCGAGGACACCCACAGTGGCCGAGACCACCGTCGACATCGACACGCTGGACGAAGAGACGCCCAGCTCCTACACGAGCGAGACCACCGCCCCCTCGGGCCGTGGCCAGAGCGCGACCGCCCCCGCCCAGGCGCTGGGCCGTCGCAAGGAGGCGGTCGCTCGCGTCCGCCTCGTCCCCGGAACGGGACAGTGGAAGGTCAACGGGCGCACGCTCGAGGACTACTTCCCGAACAAGGTCCACCAGCAGCTGGTGAACTCCCCGCTGAAGCTCGTCGACGTCGAGGGTCGCTTCGACGTCATCGCGCGCATCAACGGTGGCGGCGCCTCGGGCCAGGCGGGCGCGCTGCGCCTCGGCATCGCCCGTGCCCTCAACGAGATCGACGAGGAGCACAACCGCCCGGCGCTCAAGAAGGCCGGCTTCCTGACGCGTGACCCCCGTGCGGTCGAGCGCAAGAAGGCTGGTCTCAAGAAGGCCCGCAAGGCTCCGCAGTACTCCAAGCGCTGATCCCCAGCGCTGCTGGCGAAGGCCCCCACCGTCCGAGACGGTGGGGGCCTTCGTGCGTCCTGGGCGCGGCCGCGGTGCTCGGGCGAGGGGGTAGGTCGCCGGTCGCGCGGCTCCTCGTCCGCGTAGGCTGAAGGCTATGACCAGCCTGAGCACCTCGCCGCGCCGCAGCTCTGCGCGACTGATCCTCGCCGTCCTGACAGCGTTCGCGCTAGCCCTCGTCGGCGCCGCGGGCCCCGTGCGGGAGGCAACCGCCGCGGCAGCCGGGACGTCCGTCACGATCCTCGTCACGACCCGCAGCGGCGCTCCCGCCGGGCACGTCAGGGTCACGATCGGCAGCGCCTCCGGACATACCGGGGCTGACGGCCGGGTCACGCTCCGCGGCCTGAGGTCCGGCGAGCGCACGGTAGAGCTGCGCGTGAACGACGGCGACGAGGGGCCGGGCTGGAGCGCGACGTCGCACCTGCGGCTCCGTGCCGGCAGCAACGGTGTCAAGAAGATCTCGCCCGCCTCTCTCGCGGTCCTCACCGGCAAGGTGACCTACCGAGGCAAGCCGGTAGCCAAGGCCGCGGTGACCGCCTACAGCCCGTCGAGCAGCGGCGACGGCGTCTCGCGGCGCGTCACGACGGACGCGCACGGGCGCTATTCGGTCGTCGTGAGCGTCGACGGGCTCGGGCGGCCCGCGCCCGTCCAGATCGTCGTTCGGTCGAGCAAGAAGGGGACCGTCGACACCGTCGCGCCCGGCGGTGGGCGCGCTGCGGCGGCCAAGAAGTACTCGGTCACCGCGGGGCACGCCAAGAAGGTCGACGTGCGTCTTGCGACGAAGGACCCCAGCGCGCGCGGCACGATCACGGCGACCATCACGGGGCCGAAGGGCAAGCCCCTGAGCAAGGCCTTCGTCCGCGTGGTCGCGCTCGACCGCACCGGTGCCGTCGCGACCGACCGGAGCAGCAGGCGCGGCCGCGTCGCGCTCACCAGCCTGGTGCCGGGCAAGTACCGGCTCGAGGCGTGGAACGCCGCGAGGACCGCCGTGCTGACGAAGAAGACCGTGAAGGTGCGTGGCGGTGGACGCACGACGGCGCTCGGCAAGGTCGCGCTGCGCACCGCGACGGCGGTCGTGACGGCCACCGCGACGCGCACGGTCACCACACCGGACGACCGCACCTACGGGGTCACGCTGGTCGACAGCGCTCTGCGAGAGATCGCCTCCACGGCAGTGTCGTTCACGGGGAGCGCGACAGTCGCCGCCCGCGAGGTGCGGCTCAAGGGCATCGCACCGGGCAGCTACCGACTCGTGGTGCAGGGGCTGGGCTCCTCCGTCCCGGTCGTCGTCCCCAGCGGCGGGAAGATCGGCGCGAAGACGGTCGACGCGGGGAACCTCGTCGTCCCGCAGACCCGCTCGGTGCGGTTCGACGTCACGAACGCGCAGGGCGCGCCGGTGGGCTGGTCGAAGCTCTACGTCTTCGACCAGTACCGGACCGACCGGATCCGCAGCTTCCAGGGCGGAATCGACTACCCGGACCTTGCGCCCGGAAGCTACACGGCGGTCGTGGTGCCCGAGAACCCGGCCGAAGGCTCTCAGCCCGCGCCCGTCACAGTGGTGGTGCCGGCGTCAGGCGCCGTCGCCCCGGTCGCTATCGCCCTCGGGTCGACGGCGACCCTCAAGGGCACGGTGAAGGTCCGCAAGGGCAAGGCCGTGGGCGGGATC
>Ga0182735_1000665_pt1 | contig 26248 bp, 26 predicted proteins | sample eDN5th30CKraftMG_FD_128524 | JGI IMG/M metagenome (GOLD analysis project Ga0182735, IMG submission 128524) | Enriched Miracle-Growth compost microbial communities from Emeryville, California, USA - eDNA 5th pass 30_C Kraft MG (version 2) (version 2) ...
CCGAGGTCGATCGCCAACCGCTTCCTCAAGTCCCAGCCCGACGAAGCGCATAAATGAGAGACGGTCGCGCAGCTGGTACTCCATCGCCTCATCCGACAGATTGTACAGCGCCTGCAGGACCAGCACCTTGAAGATCAGCACCTCGTCCCACGGCTTGCGGCCGGCAGCGCTCTTGCGCTCAACCTCCGAGCGCCGCAGCCCACCCTTGATCAGGGCCGTTTTCAGCTTCAACCGGAACAGCTCGAACGGCACCGCCGCGTTGATCGCCACCAGCGGATCGCCATGCGCGTCCAGACCCTCGTACCGGCGCTGCAAGTCGAAAAATCCAGCCTGGCCCATCTCAATACCTTCGGGTTCTCGCGCCGATCACGCCAAACACCTGAATCCGATTTTACCCGGTCAAGGAAGACCTATTTTTCGAGGTGCCCATCAGTCAAAGAAGGTTGCACCTCAATCCAGACGCATTTCGGACAATGGTTCTGGCGATCCTATCGAGACGTATGCCCTGCGATGACTTGAGATAATATCTCAATCGTGAGCCGACCTCTTTAGTGAAAGTTCCATGGCCTCCACATCAGGAACGCGTCCGGTAGCTCATAAAGGTAGTTCAGGATGATCACGAAAGCTGCCGGTACAGATTTTGGATGTCAGCCGGCCTGGCGAGATCATGGCCCGGGCTCATCACGGCTGCGGCCCCAGCGGCAATGCCGAAACGGAGCGCATCCCCCATGTCCCAGCCGATCGAGATCGCAAAGAGCATGGCGGACAAGAAGCTGTCACCGGCGCCGACCGCGCTTTTCGCTTCGATAGGGGCGGCCGGCAGGAAAAGCGGTCCATCGGCGCTGGCGAGGATCGCTCCGTCATGGCCCATGGTCACAGCGACATGAGCGGCTTGTCCGGATCGAACGATTTCGAGAGCCGCATGTGCGATTTCGTCTGAACTGGCGAGTTCGAGGCCGGTCAATTGCCGCAACTCACCGATGCTGGGCTTCACGAGAAAAACGCCGCCTTCATTGAGCCCCCCCTTGAGGCCAGGTCCTGAACTGTCGAGGACGACGGGGATATTGCGCTGACGCATCCGCGCGACGGCCTGACCGTAGAAATCGTCGGGCATGCCGGGCGGCAACGAACCGCTCAAGACCATGAATTTGCACTGCGCCGTCTCAATCTGCTCAAGGCAGGTCTGCCATTCGGCGGGTTGGATGGTCGGACCCGGTGGAACAAACCGATATTCCTTCCCGCTTTCGAGCTCGAGTACGGCGGATGCGATACGCGTATGACCCGCGATATAAATCCGATTGTGGACGAGCTGATGCAGGTCGAGCAGGCCGTCGAGGGCATCGCCAGTGGCGCCGCCCGCCATATAATAGCTCCGGACATTGCCACCGAGGCGAACGAAAACGCGCGCGACATTGATGCCGCCGCCGCCCGGGCTGTAGAATTCGGATTTGGTCCGCATCTTGCGCGTGTGGAACATACGGTCGACCTCATAGGCAACGTCGATCGTGGGGTTCAGGGTCAGCGTGGCAATGTTCGTCATCCCACCATTTGAACGAGCTGGAGGCATTCCGGTCTATCCGCAATATCCCCAATTCGTTCCGCCGGTCTGGCGTTACCAAGCCAGCTCTTGGGAACGCCGCCATCCTGCTGCCGACTGGCGTCGTTCAGTCCTCCCCTCCCCGAGGCGCGAATGCGTTCCCCGGCCCCCCTTCATACTGGCCTCGCTATCCGTGAATGCTCACGCCCCGGAGCTGTTCGAAGTTCACCGCACTATCGCAGCGGACGCGGGGCTCTGCGCGCGACGGGGCTCAGGGAAATTGGCTGGCGCTCTTCGATACCCGGATGGCCAGGCTTACTAAGGAAAATCTCTCATAGCGGGCGTGCGGGGCCTCACTAAGGTGTCACGGATCAGAACCCCATCGAATTGGAGCGCGCGCAGTGACGAACACCGATCCCAGGATCACCTTCCACGGCGCCGCAGGAACAGTCACGGGTTCATGCATGGAGCTTGAATATGATGGCCGCGCGATCCTGGTCGATTGCGGCCTGTTTCAGGGGTCCCGGACGCTGGAAACACTTAATCGCGAGCCCTTCTTGTTCGATGCGCGCAAAATCGCTGCGGTCATCCTGACCCACGCGCATATCGACCACAGCGGCCTCTTGCCAAAGCTGGTCGCCGAGGGTTTCAGGGGGCCGGTCTATGCGACGCGGCAAACGCGCGATCTTCTCTACCATATGTTGCCCGATGCCGGGCGCATCCAGGAAAGCGAAGCAGAGCGGCGTAACCGTCGCCGGGATCGCAAGGACGAGGAGCCGATCGAGCCGATCTATACCGAAGCCGATTCCAAAGCCGCCTATGATCAGATCGAGACGGTCGCGCTCAACAAATGGTTTCAACCCGCGCGGGGCTTCACGGCCCGATTGTGGAACGCCGGTCACATTCTCGGATCGACCTCGGTCGAGATGCAGGTTGGCGAAGCGCGCCTGCTCTTTTCTGGGGACCTCGGCCCCGACCACAAGGCTTTCCACGCCGACCCGGAGGGGCCGTCAGCGCTCGATCATGTGGTCTGCGAAAGCACCTATGGCGACCGGGTCCGGGAAGATCTGACGATCGAGCAGCGCCGCACGCTGCTCGAAGCCGAAATCAAGGCCGCGCTGACGCGCGGGGGCAATCTCGTCATCCCGGTGTTCGCGCTTGAGCGGACGCAGGAATTGTTGCTCGACATCGCCATGCTCATCAACACCGGGCGCCTGGCCCACCCCCAGGTGTTCATCGATTCTCCCCTGGCGACGCGGGCGACCGAAGTGTTCGCGAAACATGCCAGCGAACTCGAGGACATGGGTTCGGGCGAAATTTTCCATCATCCCTCGTTCCACTACGTCCTCAACGCCACGGAATCGATGCGACTCAACAGCCTGTCCGGCGCGATTATCATGGCGGCTTCGGGAATGTGCGAGGCCGGACGCATCCGTCATCACTTGCGGCACAATCTTGCGCGACGCGAATCGACGATATTGTTTGTCGGCTTCCAGGCGGCCGGGTCTCTGGGACGGACCATTCTCGATGGCGCCAACCGGGTGCGGATCTGGGGGCAGGACGTTGCAGTCCGTGCCCAGATCCGGCGGATCGACACCTACTCGGCGCATGCCGACCAGCAGGATCTCCGACGATGGATCAGAGGGCGGCAGCCGATCGAAGGCAGCCTTTTCCTGAGTCACGGTGAGTCCGGATCCATTGAGACGTTCCGCCGCCTGCTGCAGGCGGATGAGGCCGCGACGTCGATCGTCGCGCCGCAACTGGGCGAAACCTATGCATTACCGGCGCGCGCATCGGCGCGACGCCTCAAGACAGGCAACGTCGAACTGCAAAGCGCGGTTGGGCGCGACTGGCAGAATGACTACGCCGATTTCTCCATCCATCTGAAGAAGGAACTCCAGGATATCGAGAGCGCCTCGCAACGACGCGAGGCTCTAGCGCGGATGTCCGAGGTCCTTCGTTCGTACCAGCGGCATCGCGACAAGCGGAAAGCGCGGAACGGTTAACGTGCCAAGCGACGCACCAGTGCGGTCCAAAACCACGAGTCCTAGACCACGATTGCTGCTCTCCTTAATTCCTAAGGGTGAGAGCTTGAGCGCGCAGCTGGTTCACGACGCGTGCAAACACGACCGGGTCGTCAACCGAACGTGAAATTACGATCGCACCTTGTATTGCGCTAACGATTTCTTCGGACAGGGCGGCCGCAGTGAATATCTCCGACTTTACGCCGCGAGTTGTACCGAACGTTCTCACGACGGACACCCATGGCGCATCTTGCGATCGCAGAGGCCGTCATGTTTTGCCAAGCGGGGCACGGACCAAACAACCCGCGCCCCCTGCGTGGAACTTCTACGCTCAAACTGAGGGCGAATTGCTATCCGAGTTGCGGGTTCCACCCGCTTCGTCGAGCTTTTCGAGTTGGCGCGACGCCCAGTTGCGGCCGCCGAGCCCGAAAGCCAGAGCTCCGGCAACGGCGCCGCCGATCACCAGCGCACCGAACGCCAGCCGGACGATATCCTCACCCACACCCATGAACTGGAGACCCATGAAGGTGAACAGGATGATCGCCGACCATTTGACGATGGTGGCGGCAAGCGTGGTCTCACCGGCACCGCCGATGAGCCGCTCCAGCATCCGGGCGATCAGGAAGCCGACGATGATGAAGGTAGCGCCAAACACGACGTGGCCGCCAAGCTCCAGGACACGGTCGAGGATCGCGGTGAGTTCGGGAAAGCCGAGCAGGCGCGTCGCGGCGATGGCGAAAAAGAGGATGATGGCGATCTGTGCGACCCGCGCGACAACGCCCGATACGGTCGCTCCGGCGGGAAGTATCTCGGTCGCGCCCACCGCACGGTCGGCGCCGAGGCCGGGCAGGATCTCCTTCAAAATCTGCACCACGAAACGCGAAACGAGATAGCCGATGCCGAGCAGCAAGGCGGCCCCGACGATCCGCGGGATGGCGTCAAGGATCAGCCGCAGCATTTCACTCGCCGGCGCAGAGACGCTTTCGAGACCGAGGGCGTCGAGCGCGAGAATTGCGACCGGGATAACGATCAGCACATAGACGATCACACCGATGGTCTTGCTGATCTGCGAATTGCCGGTCAGCGTTTCGGCCCCGCCGCGATTGACCCATTTGTCGAAGGACACGGTCTGGAGCGCGGTGACGACGATGTCGCGCACGATCCGCGCCACCATCGCACCGATGAAGAAGATGAGCCCGGCTCCGATCAGCTTGGGGACGAAGGCCATGACGGTGTTGAGCAAGGTTTGCACCGGCGTCATCACGCCGCCGAGGTCGAATACCTGAAGGACGGCAAGCAGACCAAACAGCCAGATCAATAAGGAAACGATCTTGCCGAGAGAGGTGCCGACGGATTCGCCTGTAGAAGTGCTTCGTCGGAGAAGTGCGACCGTATCAACCAGCTTGGCGAACGCCCATTTTGCAGCCTTCGCGAGTATCCAGGTGACAACAAGAATCAAGGCTGCAATGGCGATCTTTTCGATGATCGCAATCGCGAGATTCTGATCGAACACGTAATTTCCGAGGCGCACTCGCTTTTCTCCCCTTGCTGAAATCAGGAGGACGCTATCATTCTTCTTGCAGATTATGCAATTCTGAGTTCCAGACGAATTGCAAGCATCATCGTCGGATCACGGATCCAGGAGCTTTCTCGCTGGTGCGATCGTACTGTGGGAGCGCAAGGGTAGTGTCCCGCAGGATGGTGTAGGAAGCCCAGAGCAGGTGGCCACCATCGATCTCCTGGTAGGGTTCGGATGTGAACTCGAACCTAAACGCCTCGAAGAACCGTCTGATTTCGGCATGATGGCGCTGTGAGGTCGCGTTTGAGGGTACGAAGCACCGTTATCCTGTATCTCTGACTGGCTGATTCCTTCCTTGACGGCCCGGCTGGCGCCGGTTCGCGCTATGTGGGCGCGGTGCGCCCCTCGAGCCAGGTGAGGCGCTGGAACGACCGTCGATCCTTGATCGGGAATTTGGTTGCCTCGTCCGAGAGCGAGTACAGCGCCGGAGTACCGCCTCCCACGGATCGCGGAAGAGTCGAAAGGGTCCGCTTGCGATGAGCGCCGCTCAATCCACGCAAAGCGCCTGCCGTCCTGAGGCGGCGATGGGTGCAGTGGATAAGGCGAGGAGCCGATTGGGGAACCTACTTATGGGCGCGCCGCCGCGCGGCTTCTATCGCTTTTGCATCGAAGCAACGGAGTAAGCCATGTCGAATACACCGCATACCTTGGGCGAGGAATTCCCGGACCAGATGGACAAGATCCACGCGCTGAAAGTTTCAGACCCGGTCTTTGCTCAGCTGCTCGCCACTTATGATGAGGTAAACGACGAAATCCACGTGGCCGAAACCAACGTTCAGCCGACATCGCAGGATCGCGAAACCGAACTGCGCAAGCGCCGCCTGGCAATCAAGGACCAGATCGCCGAAGCGCTTTCACAGGCGGCCTGATCGGTAGACAGAGTCTCGACCTTCTCCGCCAGAACTCCTGAAAGGTCGTATACTGGGCCGGCACAGGTAGGCTGGATTGTCCCGAATGGAGGGGGCCGGTGGATCACCACCCCCTCCCTTTATCAGATGGAGGCCATGCTTTGCGCGCTCTCAACGCGACATCAGGACAGGCAGGCTAACGTCGTCGATCAGCTCGCGCGTGACGCCTCCCAGCAGGATGTCGCGCACCCGCGAGTGGGCAAAGGCGCCGATGGCGAGCAGATCCGCCCCAGTGTCTCTTGCGAAGTCCTGGAGGACCACCGAGACGCGCCGGCCTGTCGAGCTGATCACATGAACGTCGACCTTGAAGCCGTGGCGCGCGAGGTGGCGGGCAATATCCGAACCAGGCGCCGGGCCGTGTCCTTCGGGACTGGGCTCTGGATCAACGCAGACGACGTCGATGACAGCGCCCGGATCTGCGACATCGATCAGGTCTCGCGCGGCGCGGCGCGCTTCGCTCGAGGCATCCCATCCCAGAACGGCCCGTCCCACGCGCTCGAGCTTTGCATTATCGGGCAGGATCAGGACAGGCCCTCCAGATCCCGTGACGGCGGCCTGCAGACTCCGGCGGCGTAATTTCTGATTGTCGAAGGCCGAAGCTCCGCCGATCAGCAAGAGATCGGCATAACGCCCTTCAACACGTGACACTCCGCCAAGATATGCAAGGGCGTCCGCGACCGGGCGGACCTCGACCGGGATCGGCGCATCTTCCACGGCGGCCTTCACCGTCTCCGTGCGGCGCTTCGCTTCATCGTCGACGCGATCCAGGATAACCGGATAGTAGTCGAAGGGTGGCAAGACGGCGGCATTGTCGAAGATGTCCATCATCAGGGATATTGCGAGATGTGCGTCCTGCGCGGCGGCGAAAGCCGTGGCGTGCTTGATGAAGCCACGAGCGGCTTCTCCATTATCGACGATTGCGACCAGATCTTTCAGCATATTTCGCTCCTTCCCGGTTGATCAAAATTCCCGCTCGTTGAGTACGGCGACCGTCATGTGCGCTCTATGATGAGATAGCTGAGATAGCCTGCGTAAGCGCTCACGAAGAGGCCGCCCTCGATCCTGGAAATTTGCCGCCCGCTCAGGAAAACCGGAATACAAAGCAGCGCAACCCCCACCATCACCGGAATATCGACGCGGATAAGGTGGCTGCCGACGTCAATTCCGCCCGTTGACGTGATGCTGGTCACACCAAGGATCACGAGAATGTTGTACACGCTGCTGCCGATGAGGTTGCCGATCGCGATGTCGCGCTCCCCCCGGATAGTCGAGATGATCGTGGTCACGAGCTCGGGCGTCGTCGTGCCGATGGCGACGATGGTCAGGCCGATGAAGGCGTCCGACACGTGCCAAAGCCGGGCAAGTGCGACCGCGCCATCCACCAGCCAGTCCGCGCCGGCGACTATCACGACGATGCCCACGATCAACATCAGAAATTCAGTGACGGCCTGCCGGCCGGGCAGGCGTCTGACGCTGTATTCACGAGCAAATTCCCGCTTGACCTTGAAACTCTCCCGCCGGGCCGCGTGGATGAGGGCCAGCGTGAAGGCCGCGCCCATCGTTACCAGGAGAACACCTTCAAGGCGCGACAGAACGCCATCCCATGCAAAGGCGAAAAGCGTGACCGCCGCCAGAACAATAACCGGCAGTTCCAGTCGTAAGGTCTGCATCTGGATGGCGAGCGGTCGCAAGGCGGCGCTGAAGCCGAGAATGAGCAAGATATTGATGATATTGGCGCCCACTATGTTGCCAACCGCCAGCGAGCCATTCCCCTGGATGGCAGCCTCGATGCCGACGGCGAGTTCCGGCGTGCTTGTACCGAGCGCGACCACGGTGAGACCGATGAGCAGGGGTGAAATACCGAGACGAGCGGCCAACGCCGCGCCGCCTCTTACCAGCAGTTCGGCGCCGGCGATCAAGGCCGCAACTCCAACGCCAAGCCAGGCGATCGCATGGATCACGCCGTTAGTCCGTCTTGCGCCTGGCGGGATCAGGCACGAGAAGGACGTCGCCGGGAACGGCATCGATGATCTTGCGCGCCGTGCTTCCAATCAGCGTTTCATAGACCATTCCGCCGCCATGCGTGCCCACCACGGTGAGATGGCGCCGCGAATTCTCGGCATAGTCCCGCAACAGCCCCTCGGGCACCCCATGCTCGATCATGCGGCTGACCTTGCGAGCGGCATCAGGCCCGAGCCCGGCTTCGGCCAGGAACTTGTCGGCCGCGTCCCGCCCATAGTCCTCGAACTGCTTCGCGACCTCGGCTCGACCAAGATAGCCGGCAAACGGCGCGTCATAGGCGTGGAAAAGCGAGATGCCAGCATCGGGGAACAACCGAATGGCCGTCTCCAACGCGACGCGGGCATGCGTCGAGAAATCGGTCGCGATCACCATGTTGTGATAAGCCTCGAAGGCGCGATCGCGAACAATCAGGACCGGAACGGGTGACTTACGGATCAGGCGGTCGACCGTATCGCCGAGGAACATACGCGCCAGCAATTCATCACGGGCGACGCCGGTGACGATCATCTGCGCATGAGATGTCCGGGCGGCTTCCAGCACCACTTCCGCCGGTGTGCCGGTCTCGACATGGACGGCGATAGCGATAGCCGGGTCCTCACGGACCAGATCCCGGTAGATACGATCGCGCACCTTCCCAACCGGGTCGGGTGGACGATGCCAGGACGGAAGGTCCCGCAGGCTCCCGAACAGGGTAACGTCCTCAACCGGAGCAAGCGCGTGAATGACGGTGAGTTCTGCTTGCCAGACCCCGGCGATAAGCAGCGCGCGGTCGAGCGCCCGATCGCAGCGATGACTGAGATCGGTGGCCAGCGCGATGCGTCGGGGAAAGGCGGCCTGGCTCATATTTGCATGCTCCTCAGTCGACGAGTTCCTTAAACCAGCCCAGCCGTCGCATGAGATGCTTTTCGCCCTCGAGCAGGCCCATAAGCGCCGCACCGGCCAGCACGAGCAGGGCAAGATCGGACAAAGTGAGCGGACGCGACTGGAAGATTGCGTTCATGAAGGGCGCATAAGTGAAAAGCGCCTGGCCAGAGATCAGGATGACGATCGCGATCAGCACTGCCGGGGTACCGATGACGCCGCGCCACGTCAGTGAGGTCGTGTGCAGGTAGCGGACGTTGAAGAGGTAGAAAATTTCGGCGACGATGAACATGTTGACGACCATCGTGCGGGCCACTTCGAGGTCCCGGCCCTGGGCGAGTGTGTAGAAGAAGATACTGAGGGTGACGGCGGCGAAGAGTACCGACACCAGTACCACACGCCAGAGGAGGAACGGCGAAAGCAGGGGCGCGCCGCGCTCGCGCGGGCGACGCTGCATCGCCCCGGGCTCGGTGGGCTCGAAGGCAAGCACCAGACCAAGCGTCGCGGCGAGAATGAGATTGACCCACAGGATCTGGGTTGCCGACATCGGCAGGGCAAATCCCAGCAGGATCGCAAGAACGACCGCCAGGGTCTCACCACCGTTGGTGGGGATTTCCCAGGATATGACCTTACGGATATTGTCATAGACGGTCCGGCCCTCGCGCACCGCGCTGACGATCGATGCGAAGTTATCGTCGAGGAGCACCATCGACGCGGCTTCCTTCGAGGCCTCCGTACCTTTGATGCCCATCGCCACGCCGACATCGGCCTGTTTGAGCGACGGGGCATCGTTCACCCCGTCGCCGGTCATAGCGACGATCTTGCCTTGCGCCTGCAAGGCGCGAACGATGCGCAGCTTGTGCTCCGGGCTGGTCCGGGCGAAGACGGAGACGCTGTTGACGACCGCTTCAAGCTCCTCGTCCGAGAGCTTCTGGACATCGAGGCCGGTCATCACTTTCGGATCATCGGCAAGCTCGAGCTGCCGGGCTATCGCAAGGGCCGTTGCGCCATGGTCGCCGGTGATCATCTTGACGGCGATCCCGGCCGAACGGCATTCGGCGATCGCTTCCTTCGCTTCGAGACGCGGCGGATCAATGAAGCCGACAAGGCCGAGCAACCGGACGCCGGCCATGTCGGCGAATGAGATGCGCTCCGCATCCGGCGGCATCTCCTTCGCTCCAAATGCGAGGACACGTTCGCCTTGGCTGCCCGCTTCGGTTATGGCCTGGTCCCAGTAGCTGATATCGTCGGGCGCGGTCATCGCGAAGACGGCCTCTGGCGCGCCCTTGATGAAAAGGACCTTCGCTCCGTGGGGGCCGCGATGGAGCGTCGCCATGAAGCGGTGCGCGGCATCGAATGGAAACTCGTCGAGCCGCTCCCATTCGGAGCGCTCCAGTTCCGGATCGATGGCCGCCTTCATGGCCAGCGCAAACAGCGCCCCTTCCATGGGATCGCCTTCAACACGCCATTCCGTTCCGTCGTTACGCAGCGATGCGTCGTTGCACAGGAGTCCGCAACGGATCAGCGGCATCGAAGCAGCGAGAGCTTCGGCGTGATCGCCGGATCCGACAATCCTGATATGACCTTCCGGGACATAGCCTGAGCCCTCGGCAAGCATAGTGTACCGGGCGGTGACGATCCGGCGCGCGGTCATCTCATTGCGGGTCAGCGTGCCTGTCTTGTCCGAACAGATTACCGACGTAGCGCCGAGCGTCTCGACGGCTGGAAGCTTGCGGATGACGGCATTGCGCGCCGCCATGCGGCGCACGCCGATGGCAAGCGTGATGGTGATGACCGCGGGCAGGCCTTCCGGCACGATACCCACGGCAAGCGCGACGACGGCGATCAGAGCGTCGACCCAATCGTAGTTCCGGGCAAGGACGGCAAAAGCGAACAGCGCTATGCCACCCGCAAGCACGAACCAGGTGAAGCGGCGCGCGAACTGGTCGATCTGCTTGAGCAGCGGCGTCGCTATCGCTTCAACCGACTGGATCAGCGAGCTGATCCGTCCGATCTGCGTATGCACACCGGTCGCGATGACGATCCCGTTTGCTTGACCGGCCGCGACCAGAGTGCCGGAAAAGGCCATGTTCCGCCGGTCCCCCAAATCGGTATCTGCGGGAAGAACCATCTCCTGCTTTTCCGCCGCCACCGATTCGCCGGTCAGGATCGCTTCGTCGATCAGAAGACGGCGGGCATGAAGCAGCCTGAGATCGGCGGGAACGCGATCACCGGCTTCGATGATGACAAGATCGCCTGGAACGATCTGAGAGACGGAGATCGTCTGTCGGCGTCCGCCGCGAACAACGCTCGCCTTGGGCGCGATCATCTGCTGGATTGCTTCCAGCGCCTGTTCGGCCTTCCCTTCCTGGATATACCCGATGATCGCATTCACGATGACAACCGCAACAATGACCGCCGCATCGATCATATGGTCGAGCAACGCGGCCGCCAGCGCGCCGGCGAGCAGGACGTAGATCAGCGTATTGTTGAACTGGGCCAGAAAGCGCAGCAGCGGGTTGCGCCGAGCGGCGCTGGGTAGCGCATTGAGACCGAAACGGGCAGCTTGGCGGCGGACATCCTCTTGCGAGAGGCCGGTAAGCTCCACATCAAGAATGCGGCCGATCTCGCTGCCAGGTAACGCATGCCAGCGCACTTCCTCCAAATCGACCGGCGCCGACATCAAGCCTCCTTCGGGCAGGTTTGGGCCAACGCGCCGATCCTCGATCACGCGGCAATGACTACCTTCAGGGCCTGGGAAGCAGCCGCATTCGAGAAGATTTCATAGGCGGCGAGAATATCATCAAGCGCAAAGCGATGGGTAACAAGCTGTTCTGGCTGCAACCGTTTCGCTGCAACCGTCTTTAGAAGCATCGGCGTGCTGACCGTATCGACGAGACGCGTCGTGATCGTGACGTTGCGCGACCAGAGTTCTTCCAGATGAAGGTCGACCTTCGAACCGTGCACACCGACATTGGCGATCACGCCCCCGGGGGCGACCAGCTCCTGGCACAACTCGAACGTTGAAGGCACGCCGACCGCCTCGATCGCAGCATCGACGCCCTTACCTTTCGTCAGGTCGCGTATCGATCGGACGACGGCATCACGCGAGCTGTTGAATGTATGGGTCGCACCGAACCGACCCGCGACAGCAAGGCGGTTGTCGTCCAGATCGATCATGATGATGCGGGCCGGCGCATAGAACTGCGCGGTGAGCAGCGTCGCAAGACCGATCGGACCTGCCCCGACAATTGCCACACTGCTTCCCGGCGAGATCTTGCCGTTGAGGACGCCGCATTCATAGCCGGTGGGAAGAATGTCACTGAGCATCACGAGCGCTTCCTCGTCCGCTCCGGCGGGTATCGGATGGAGGCTGTTGTCAGCATGAGGAATGCGGACGAATTCCGCCTGCGTCCCGTCGATCGTATTGCCCAGGATCCAGCCGCCGTCGACGCAGTGCGAATACATGCCGCGACGGCAATATTCACAGCGTGCACAGGATGTGATGCAGGAAATGAGGACATGATCGCCGGCCTTGAAGCTGCCGACCGCAGTACCGACTTCCTCGATGATCCCGACACCCTCATGGCCAAGAATTCGGCCTGGTTCGCACGTCGGGACATCGCCCTTGAGGATGTGCAGATCGGTGCCGCAAATCGTCGTTTTCGTTATCCGCACAATCGCGTCGGTCGGGGCCTGAATCCCGGGTCTGGTGCGTTCATCGAGGCTTTTCTGACCAGGACCGTGGTAAACCAGAGCTTTCATGACATCCTCCGTTCGCAATCAATTGGTCGCAGCCAATCATCAATGCACGAACACGATCGGCAACCGCTGGCGTGCGATCAGTTCGCGGGTCACGCCGCCCAGGATGAATTCCAAGGCTCGCGAACGCCCATAGCCTCCGACGACGAGCACGTCGGCGTGGCGCTCAATGGCGAAAAGCTGCAGAGCAGCTGACGTTCCGTGCTCCGCTGAACCAATGGCGTGAACGACAGCATTATGGCCATGACGAGTGAGATGGCGGGCAATCCGGGTTCCCGGCGCGGGCTGGTCGGATTTATCGCCGCCGAGCGAGTCCACCACGACGACGTCGACCGTCGCGCCGGTTTCGACCAGATCGAGGATCGTCCGCGCAGCCCGAAAGGCTTCAAGCGACGCGTTCCACCCGAGCGCGGCATGGGTGATGGGCGCCGGCCTCCAGGTCGCCGGCATCACCATTGTCGGCACGCCCGCGAACATGAGCGCCTCGGTGATGTGGCGGCGCAGGCCATCGCTCTGCCAGCCACCAGTCCCGGGGACGAGGGCTATATCCGCATACTGCCCTTCCGCCCTGGCAAGCCCGGGGAGAAGGCCAGGCGCTTCGAACAGAGCATGGACTTCGACATGGACCGCCGCGCCTGCGATACGCTCGCGAACCGCCATGACGTGCTCTTTGCGCTGGGTGTTCGACGCCTCCATGGCATTGGCATATGCCATCGGGTCGACTGCGGCCGCCCAGGCCAGGTTTTCAGTCACTACGATGATCGTCAGCGTCGCGCCGTGGAGGCCCGCATACGCGACCGCCTGATCGACCCCAGTGAGCGAGGCAGGTGCGCCATCGACAACGGCGAGCACGTCCTTGACCGATATGTTCTTGCTCATGACCGCATCATGGTTCCGAACGATCGGCCTCGCACTCCGTAACATTACCATGAGCGCCGAGACGCGCGAACAGGCCATGGACCATACGAAAATCATTCCTGGCGTTGATAATCTCCCGGCTCACCGGGAAGGAGAACGGCTGCGCCGACCAGAGCTCCTGCGCGAAGGCGCTCGAGAGCAACGTTGGCCTCAGCGAGGGGGAAGGTTGTCGTAACCGTCTTGACGCCAGCCTCTTGCACGACCTTGAAAAAGCTCGTCCCATCGTCACGGGTGAGGTTTGCAACCGAAGCGACCGTGCGCTCGCCCCAGAGATCAGCATAAGGAAATGCAGGGATCTCGCTCATGTGGATGCCGGCGCAGATGACCCGCCCTCCCTTGCGAATAGCGCGAAGCGCGACAGGGATCAGCGCGCCGACCGGCGCAAAGAGGATCGCGGCATCGAGCTTCACAGGAGCTGGCTCGTCCGATGATCCGGCCCACACGCAGCCAAGCGATCGCGCAAAGTCCTGACCCTCGCTATCGCCCGCTCTGGTAAAGGCGTAGACCTCCCTGCCCTGCCAGATAGCGATTTGTGCAATGATATGCGCTGCGGCGCCAAAGCCGTATATCCCGAGACGCCGGCCATCGCCTGCGGCACGCAGCGAGCGCCAGCCGATCAGGCCCGCACAAAGCAATGGCGCCGCCTCTTCATCCGAATAGAGTTCGGGGATTCGGAAACAGAAATTTGCATCGGCGACGGCATGGGTCGCAAAACCGCCGTCGCGCGTACATCCGGTAAAACCGGGCGTGTTGCACAGATTCTCACGGCCCGAATGGCAATAGTCACAGCGGCCACAGCTATGACCCAACCATGGAACGCCGATCCGGTCGCCCGGCAGGAAACCGGTCACGCCCTCCCCGATCGCGGCTACGATCCCGACAATCTCATGGCCCGGGATGATTGGAAGCACGGCGGTCACTTCCCCATCGACAATATGAAGGTCCGTCCGGCACACACCGCAGACGGCTACCTTGATGAGCAATTCCCCTGGTCCCGGGTTTGGAAGCGCGCTGGCGACAAGTCGCAGCGGACCGCCCACAGCGCCGAGTTCCATCGCCCACATATCTGTCATCGAAAGACGTCCCTGGAGATAGAGGAGAGCTTCATCTGGCCGTCATTCGTCCAGAAGGACGCGGAGAACGTCGGCCCGGCTGATCAGCCCTACCAGCTTGCCCTGCGAAATCACGGGCAGCCGCTTGACCCCGTGCCGCTCCATCAAACCGATTGCATCTTCAAGCGAAGCGCCGCCGTCTACCGTCACCAGCTCGGTCGACATGAGATCGGCAACCCGCGCCAGGCCCAGGGTCTCCCGTCGCGCCTCCCGACCAGCGCCGCACAACGAGTGCAGCTCGAACGAACCTGACGCCTTCCGGAAGAAATCACCCTCAGAAATGAGGCCCTGAAGACCTCCATCTCGATCCACCACCGGCAACGCGCTGATGCGATGGTTGCCCATGCACCGGATTGCGTCGGCCAGGGAACTCTCCGGGGTGACGGTAGCCGCGCCGAGTGTCATGATGTCGCTCGCTTGCATGCTCTTGCTCCTTCCGCTTTCAGATTCCGATCATCACTCCAGTCCGGCGACCCGATGATCGGCCTGCCGCGCGCCGGCAGTGCGTGCGATGTCAAAGACCATCACCGCGAGCTGTCGATTGGTGCCAGCGATGGTCGTGACCTGATCGAGTGGAAATGTCATCGTTGGATCCTTTCCATCATGACTTTCGCGAGACGCGTTTGTCATCGGGCCGCAACGATCGATTACGATCGGATGAAAGCCCAGTTCCACAGAGACACGCCATTGTTCGCTGATTGGCTCGATGAGAAGAATCGGGATGTATACGTATCGGTCGGTCGCTGCCGATCGGATAAGTGCAACAGACATTGATGCATGATGACCACGCGGCAGATCGATATTGATGATAAATGACATGCAGTCCGTTGCCGCCGGTCCGCGCGACGGCATCAGCCGGCATCTCGATCGTGCGGCTGCGCTTGGCCCCACGCACCTGACGCACGGGTTATCGACGGTGAGGATGATCCTCGCGGCAACCGAGGCGAAAACGCGCGGAGAAGAAGGGGTCCTGGTGGAGCGGTTGGAGTGTATGGCTCAAAGCTCGCTCTGGAGCCCCGGCCCCGCCGCCCGACAAGGGCTTCCCTCCCTTGCCGATCTACCCGGCCTGTATGCCCTGGAGAAATGAGCGAATGACCGACAACGCGTTCATCGAGAACCGGACGTTCGACGAAATCAGGGTCGGCGACACGGCGAGCCTGTCCCGCACCCTGTCAGCGAAGGACATCCAATTGTTCGCGCTCGCCTCGGGCGACATGAATCCGGCGCATCTCGACGCCGATTTTGCGCAGACGGATTTCTTTCAGCGGATCATCGCCCACGGCATGTGGGGCGGGGGCCTCATCTCAGCGGTACTCGGGACCGAACTGCCTGGGCCGGGAACGATCTATCTCGGGCAATCGCTGCGCTTCACCCGTCCGGTGGACATCGGCGACGTAATCACGGCATCCGTCACGGTGACGGAAAAGAAACCCGAGGGCTGCGTCCTCGTCCTCGATTGCCGCTGTGTGAACCAGAAGGGCGAGGCAGTCACCGAGGGCCAGGCCGAGGTCCGCGCGCCATGCGAGAAAGTGCGTCGTCCGCGCCTGGCGCTCCCCGACGTGCGCCTCACCACCCATCACGGATACCGGCGTTTGATCGAGCAGACGCAGGATGGAGAACCCATCGCCACCGCGGTCGCCCACCCGTGCAGCGCGGCGGCGCTCGCGGCGGCGGTGGATGCCGCGCAAGCGCGGCTGATCGTACCGATCCTCGTCGGCCCGGAAAAACGGATCCGCGCCGCCGCCGAGGAAGCGGGAAAAGACATTTCCGCCTTTCATCTTGTGCCCGCCGATCACAGCCATGATGCCGCCGCGAAGGCCGTCGCACTCGTGCGAAGCGGCGATGCGAAACTGCTGATGAAAGGCTCGCTGCACACCGACGAACTCATGGGCGCGGTCCTATCCGCTGCGACCGGCCTCAGGACCGAGCGGCGCATCAGCCATGCTTATGTGATGGATGTGCCGGGGCATCCGACGCCGCTCATCATCACTGATGCGGCGATCAACATAGCGCCGACCCTGAAGGACAAAGCCGACATCATTCGCAACGCGATTGACCTCGCCCATATCATCGGCATCGCCGCGCCCAAAGTCGCGATCCTCTCCGCGGTCGAGACGGTCAATCCAGACCTGCCCTCGACGCTTGATGCGGCTGCCCTGTGCAAGATGGCCGACCGGGGCCAGATCAGCGGCGGTGTCCTCGACGGACCTCTCGCGTTCGACAATGCGATCAGCGAGGCCGCGGCCCGGGAGAAAGGTATCGTCTCTCCGGTCGCCGGGAAAGCGGAAGTGCTGGTCGTTCCCAATCTGGAGGCCGGCAATATGCTCGCCAAGCAGCTCACCTTTCTCGGCGGGGCCGATGCTGCCGGCGTGGTCCTCGGCGCAAGGGTGCCGATCATCCTCACCAGCCGCGCGGACAGCGAGCGGACGCGTCTTGCATCGTGCGCAATCGCGGCGCTGCTCGCGCGCGCGGCTCCGAAGGCAGCACCCGGACTTCCGCGGGCTTCCGCATGAAGGCGATCGTCAGTCTCAATTCGGGCTCGTCGAGCATCAAGTTTGCGTTCTTCACCCTGAATGACGCCGGCTACCTCGAGCACTCGGCAGGAGGCAAGATCGAGAAGATCGGGATCGCGCCGTCTCTGGTCGCGCGCCGGGTCGATGGGAGTCCGCTGGTCGAACGTAGATGGGCACAGGGCGCCGACCTGACGCATGCCGACCTCCTCAAGGATCTGTTCGACTGGGCCATCGATCACCTCGAAGGCCGGGAGGTCATGGCGATCGGACACCGCGTCGTACACGGCGGACTGCGCTTCGCCGCACCGCGACGTGTCGATGCGAACCTTCTCGACGAGCTCGACGCGCTCTGCCCGCTCGCGCCGCTCCATCAGCCGCACAATCTGGCCGCGATCCGCGCAATTGCCGCCCTGGCGCCGGGCCTGCCCCAGATCGCCTGCTTCGATACCGCCTTTCACCATGACAAGCCCGAAGTCGCCGCGCGGCTCGCGCTACCACGCGCGCTGCATGAACAGGGGATCCGCCGCTATGGCTTTCATGGATTGTCCTACGAGTACATCGCCGGGCAGTTGCAAGCCATCGACGAAGAGCTAGCCGGCGGTCGGGTGATCGCGGCGCATCTGGGCAATGGTGCGAGCCTGTGCGCGATGCGGGGCGGCAAGAGCATCGACACGACCATGGGATTCACGGCACTCGACGGCCTGATGATGGGAACGCGCTGCGGAACGCTCGATCCAGGCGTCGTCCTTTATCTCCAGACGAACCTGGGCATGAGCGCGGACGAGGTCCATGATCTGCTCTACCGCAAATCCGGCTTGCTTGGCGTTTCAGGCATATCCAGCGATATGCGCACGCTGACGGCTGACCTGAGCAGCGAGGCCCAGGACGCCGTCGAGCTTTTCGTCTGGCGCGCTGTCCGTGAATTCGGCGCGCTCACCGCATCTCTCGGGGGCATCGATGGCGTGGTCTTCACGGCCGGGATCGGCGAGAACCACGCGGAGATCCGCAGGCGCATCTGCGAACGGCTCGGCTGGCTGGGGCTGTCCATCGATGGTGATGCAAATACCGCCAATGCCCTTTGCATCTCCGACAAGGACAGCCGCGTGAAAGTCCTCGTCATTCCAACCGACGAAGAGCGGATGATTGCCGACCATACGCTTGCCGTTCTGCACTCGGAGCGATGATCCGGGCGCTATTGGTTCGCCGCACCCTGCATCGGCTGGCCCCAGTCGGCGATACGTGACGCGAGGCGATCCCAATAGATATTACTGAATCACAGGCCGATAAGCAGCGTTTTTGAGAGTCAGCATGTAAGCCGCAAGTCCATCGATCTGCTCGGGCGCGATCTCGAAGTTCATGATCTCCGGGAAGTTGTGTGCATCCCGGAGCCACGGGGTCAGGGTACGAGCGGTCAGTCCGGGGGTGTTGATGATCGCCTCAAAGGATGGCGCTTCCGGCTTGGGCGAGATACCAGCATCGATCGCATGGCAGGCCGAGCAATGCTTTTGCGCGAACGCCAGTCCCTGCCGCTGAGCCGCCATTTCGGTTCGGGCGCTTTCCTTTGCAGGCCTGGCCTGTCCCGTCGCGATTGCTCCGCTGACAACCGCGATGGCGATCAGGATCTTCAAGCGCATCGTAAGCTCCGGTGAGAACTATCATGGGCGACGGCGGCCGCTCGTTCATGGGCTATGTGACAGCCCTCGTTCATTAGGCGCCCTGCTCCCAACCCCTGGATGAGGCTCACCATATGAGGGAAATCTCGAAGCATCAGACTTTCTTCTCCAGCCGCCTGTTGGCACAAAGGCAAGCACGATCAGGAATGGGCGGTTGCCTCACCCGCACCTGTCAATTGAGCAACGGCCGCGCCGAGCACATGTTCGCGAAAAGGTTTCTCGAGAACCTGGCTGAAACCATGGGCCAGGGCTCGCTCGGCGAGATCAGGCGATGGAAATGCGGTAATGAGCACTGCTGGACCGGACCAGCCGCTTTCCTTCAGATGGCAGAACACCTCGATCCCGTCGGTTTCATCCAGCCTGTAGTCCGCGATAAAGCAGCAGGCGTCGCGGGCGGCCGGATCAGCAAGCAGCGCGGCCCCGGTGGCGTAGGCCCGAACATCGAAACCCCGGGCACGAAGCAGAAGTTGTAACGATCGGCGAACCGCGGCGTCATTCTCCACCAGGAGAAGCCGGGGACGTTCCCGCATCCGGGATGTAATTCTCTCACTTGTCATGACATACCATCAATTCCAGCGACTGTGCTGATTGATGGGACATGTCAGGAAATTGGCGATGGGTCGCTACGTAAGTGTCCGAAGCCTGAGAGTGATTTCGAGGCAGGTGGAATCACCTGCCGGCTCGGAAATCACGGTAAACAAAGGAATAATCCGACTCGTTTCGGTACAACCCGAACCGGAACGAGTCTAGCCGGTCACGCCTGCGGAGAATGCGATGCGAAGGGCTTCCGACAGACTGCGGGCGCCGAGCTTGGTCATCAAATTGGCGCGATGGACTTCTACCGTGCGCGGCGAAATGCCGAGATCGAACGCGATGGATTTGTTCGGCAAGCCCTGAGCCAGCCCCTTGAGGACCTCCTGCTCACGCGCGGAGAGACCCGCGATGAGGATGGCCGACTCTGCTGCCCGGCTCGCCCTTCCCTCGACATCGGCGAGGCGCTCAAAGGCGGTTTCGATGGCCGTGATCAGCATCGCCTTCTCGAACGGCTTCTCCAGGAAATCGACCGCCCCGGCCTTCATCGCCTGCACGGCGATCGTGACATCGCCATGGCCGGTCAGGACAACAACAGGCATGGATATGCCGCGCCCGTTCAGCTCCTGCTGGACTTCCAGGCCATTCATCTCGGGCATGCGGATATCAAGCAGGATACAACCCTGTTCTGCATGCTTGAGATTTTTGAGAAATTCCACGCCCGAAACCCACGGTGTCACCGTAAAACCCGATTTCTTCAGCATGAATCCAGTCGAACGTCGGATCGAGTCCTCATCATCGACTATGTGAACAACCCGCTTTTCATCCATCCAGCTTCTCCGCCTCCGTCCTTACCAAAGTAAAATGGAACTGTGTCCCGCCCCCTTGTGCTGGCTCCATCCATATCCGGCCGCCATTGGCTTCGACGATAGTTCGGCAGATCGAAAGACCAAGCCCCATGCCTTCCGCTTTCGTGCTCACGAAAGCCTTGAAGAGCTGGGCTGCGACGTCAGGCGCCACGCCAGGCCCCGTATCAGCCACCGTCACGCGAACAAATCCCGGCTGATCGGGCGCAGTCTGGATCGTGAGAAGCCGGGACGTCGCCGTGCTCATCGCTTCCACCGCGTTGCGGATGAGGTTCACCAGGACCTGTTGGATCTGAATCTTGTCAACGAGCACGCTGGCGGCCTCGTGATCGATATCGATCCGGGTTCCGATCGACTTGTCACCCGCGCCCAGCAGCCCGAAAGCCGCGGACTCGTTGATCAGATCAGGCAGGCTCTCGACAGTCTTCTCGATCTCTCCGCGAGAAACGAAATCCCGCAGCCGGCGAACGATGTGGCCCGCCCGCATGGCTTCCGCGGCGGCGTCATCGAGCGCCTCGATAATGTCGGGCAGTTCGTCCAGATTCGGCTCAGCCAGCAAATCGCGCACGGCTTCAACATAGTTCGCAACCGCTGTGATCGGCTGGTTGAGTTCATGGGCGAGGGTCGACGCCATGGTTCCCATTGCGCTGACCCGCGCGACGTGGATAAGTTCGGACTGAAGCTCCTCAAGTCGCTCCTGCGTCCGATGGCGGTCCGTCAGGTCGCGGATGAACCCGGTGAAGACGCGCTGCCCCTCGCCCGTCGCCTCTCCCACGGACAACTCCATCGGAAATGTGGTTCCATCCTTGCGCATCGCGAAGACCACCCGGCCGATACCGATGATCCGGCGCTCACCCGTGGTGAGGTAGCGCTCGAGATAGCCGTCATGACGCTCGCGATAAGGCGAGGGCATGAGCATGCTGACATTGGCTCCAAGCACTTCGGACTGCGCGTAGCCGAAGAGACGCTCGGCCGCATCGCTGAACGACAGCATTTTTCCCCGTTCATCGATCACAATCATCGCATCGGGAACGGTCGACAGAATGGAGCGAAGATGCGCCTCGCTGTTGCGAAGGGCGCTTTCCGCGGCGCGCTGGTCGGTAATGTCGTGGACGATGATGGCAAAACTGCGGACCGTCCCGTCCGGATTCTTCAACGCCGTGATCGCGATATGCGCGAGAAATTCGCTGCCATCCTTGCGGACACGCCAGTCGTCGGTCTCGATCTTGCCGCGCGCCGCCGCCTCGGCTCGGATCGATGCCGGTTTGCCGGCGGCAATGGCGTCATCGGGATAGAAGAGATCAGCCGATTTGCCTATGATTTCCGCGGCGGCCCAGCCCTTCAGCCGCTGTGCGCCCTCGTTCCAGATCGTGACGTTCCCATGCCGATCGAGCATGTAGATCGCGTAGTCCTGGGCGCCATCGATCAGGAGGTTCAATTCTTCGGCGAGGATGACCGCGCTGTCGGCGAGTTCGCGCGTGACCGCGACGGTGCGATGATGATTGCGCCACAGGAGAAACATCGCGACGAGGAAGGTCGCAACAGCAATCAGCTGACTGTACGCGGTCGGCCAGCCGTCGGCGACGACAAGCGATACAAGGGTTATGAGCGTGACGCTCAAAATCACGAACAGGTCAGGCCGGAGCGCCACAAGCACCATACCCGCAACGCCCAGAGTCACGAAATAGTGGACGCGCTCATCGACGTGCTCGGCGAGTTGCTCGCGGGTCACGAAAGCGATGATGACAATCGCGAGACCGGCGAGAACTGCCGTTATGAGCTGGGAGCGGATCGAACGGTTGGCGAGCAGCGTGGCAGCGGCCAATGCCCGCGAAAAGGCACCCTTCCGCCCCGACGACCGGCTGATTTCTGGGATTGCTTCACCTCCCTGACTTGGTGAAAGAAATCGCACCGCGCTGGTCGCTCCCCTCTTTTTCGACCCCTTTTTCTATCAATCGCGCCCTAATTGAGCCATCGAAAGTTAGGAGCCAGGGCCGGAACAGTGGCGATAGACCTCGTCAGTTCTGCTAAAGCGCTGAACTCAGGGCATCCCCGACGCGTCTGTCGCTGGGAGAATAAGGGCCGGCGAGATATACCTCGAGCGGCGAGCCGGCGCCGACGGGTCCTGCAACTCTGCCACTGCGCGCAGGCTCGCGTGAGTTGGGGAAGTTACGTCACAGGTGCATGAGCAAGGGCCGGCATTTGGCGTTGTCCGTGCCCGGCCTCAGTAGATTCCCGAATAGAGTCACCCCGCTCAGGGATACTATTTTCGCCACACTCGAGAGCCGGTTGATGGAGCAACGGTTCGTGCCGCTTCCCGGCGAGCTTGTTTCTTCCGATCGCTAGCCTTCGGGGTCCCGCTTGAAGGAGATGCGCAATGACTGATCAGGTCCCGGTTTCCATGTCAAAAGGAACTTCTGTCAGCCGGTCTCGGGATCGTCCAATGGACTGGCTGCGCGGCGAGATCGACCGTCTGTTCGAAGATTTCGGTCGACCCCCGGCGAGCATTTTCAACATCGGCAATCGACAACCGGCAGCGCCCGTGCCGGCCGCCGAGATGGTGGATGACGGCAAGGCCTATCGCCTCACCGTCGAATTGCCTGGCCTCAATGAGCAGGATATCGCAGTCAGCCTCGCCGACGGGATCCTCAATATCTCCGGTGAGAAGAAGGAGGAAACCGAACACAAGGACAAGGGTTACCTGTTCAGCGAGCGCCGATATGGCTCCTTTCACCGCCAGCTATCGCTCCCCAGCGATGTCGATCAAAATGGCATCACCGCCCAGTTCAAGGATGGAATTCTGACCGTAGTCTTGGCAAAGGACGAGAATGTGCCGGCACACAGCCGCAAGATCGAAATCAGCAAGGCATAGGCCCGGATGACGGCATCGGCCCGATCAATCGGCGTGACCGAAGAGCAGGCCGATGTCATCGCCTTCCTGGAAATGCCGGACGCGCTCGAGTCCGGGGAAACCGCGCGCCGGATCGATACGCATGCGGCACACATCTTCCTTGCCGGCAATCGCGCCTGGAAACTCAAGCGATCCGTCCGGTACGATTATCTCGATTTCTCGACTGCCGAAAAACGGCGCGCCGCGCTTGAAAGCGAGTTGTCGCTCAACCGCAGGACGGCGCCGTCTCTCTATCTTGCGGTCCGTCCGATCTGCCGCGATGGTGCAGGCAAGCTGAACCTGAATGGGCGGGGAGACATCGTCGACTGGCTCCTCGAAATGCAGCGCTTTGCTGACGGAGCCCTCCTCGAGGAGGTCGCAGCCCGCGGCGAGCTGGACGACCGGCTGGTCATGAGACTTGCCGATCACATCAGCGCATTTCACGACCAAGCCGAGCAGTGCCGTTCGCAGTCAGGGCACGACCGTATCGCGGCGGTGATTTCGGGAAATCGGACGAGCCTCGCACGCTTTGGCGCAATATTACCGGCCGCGCGCGCAAGCGATTTGGTTGAGCGACAAATGAAATCCGCTGCTTGCAATGCCGAATTGCTGGAGAACCGCGCCTGGCAAGGCCGCGTCAGGCACGGGCATGGCGACCTGCACCTCGCGAATATTGCGATAATCGACGATGAACCCGTCTTGTTCGATTGCCTCGAATTCGACCCAAGCCTTGCAAGAACCGATGTGCTCTATGACCTCGCCTTCCTGTTGATGGACCTTTGGGCACGCGGCTTTCGGGCGCAGGCGAATTTGCTGCTGAACCGTTACCTCGACATGTCTCCGCAGGATGAGGCGGGGATAGCACTCATCCCTATGTTTCTTTCCATCCGCGCAACGATCCGAGCCCATGCATTAGCAGCGCAAGCGGCAGGATCGCCGGGATCAGGCCTCGCGAACACGGCACGGCATTATCTGGCGCTGGCCGATGAACTGCTCGCCCCTGTGCCCCCGCGCCTCGTGGCGATCGGGGGACTTTCCGGAACGGGAAAGTCGACCATCGCCAAGCTGGTGGCTCCTTGTCTGGGCCGGGCTCCTGGCGCCCGAATCCTCCGGTCAGACGTCTTGCGCAAACGGCTGGCGGGCGTCCAGCCGGAAACCGTGCTTCCCGAAGCCACATACACCCCGGCAGCAAGTACGGCAGTGTATGGCGAGCTGCAACGATTGGCCAGCCAGACATTGCAAGCCGGGCAAGCCGTAATAGCAGATGCAGTCTTTGCAAAACCGGAGGAACGTGATGCGATCGGTAGGATCGCACCGTGCCACAACGTGTCATTCGAGGGTATTTGGCTCGAGGCTTCGCGTGATCTGTTGACGCAACGGATCACGGCGCGAACGAACGATGCCTCGGACGCCAACGCCGCCGTGGCCGAAGCGCAGGCGCATTATGACATCGGCCGCCTTGACTGGTACAAAGTGAGAGCAGACGGCGCCCGTGAGATCGTCGCAGGCAAGGTGCACACGATCCTTACCGGGAAGATCGGCTGACCACAGTCCAATTAAGGCAGCCGGATCTATTCCGTCGTCTGGCCATCGAAATGCTCGTGCCCTGCCTCGGCATCTGCTTTCGTGCGGTGAATCGTGCCGTCGATATGCTCGGGCGGTCCGTAAATGGTATAGAGTTGCAGCAGCTTGTCACCGGTGTTGACAACATTGTGCTCCGCTCCAGCCGGAACGATGATGCCATCATCACTCTTGATGGCGGTGCGAATGCCATCAATAAGTACCTCGCCGCTGCCCTTCTCGACCCGGAAGAACTGGTCACGATCATCGTGTGTTTCGAGTCCGATTTCTTCGCCGGGCTTCAACGCCATAAGCACGAGTTGCAAATTTCGGCCTGTGTAGAGAACCCGGCGAAAATCCTCATTGCCCTCGGTCAGGTTTTCAATGTCGTCGATAAATCCCTGCATTGTGATCACCTTTCTGAACCGTTTGGGAGCTTCACACCGGAGGGTGCTCCTGCTGACGGGCGATGGCAAAGTGTGGTGATGCTTGCCCCGGATCGACATGACTGTCTGTCCGGGAACATACGTAGGACACGCGCCTCTCGACCAGGAGAAGCTGGGCGTCGGCGACGTCCGCCGCGATCAGAGGCGAGCCCGCCGCATAAGCGTGTGCGGCGATCGGCAAGTCACCAGCGCCGCTGCCGCCAGATCATCACTTTATGCTTGCAACGCGGGAGCCATCCACAGAAGACTTTCTGAAATCATCGAGAGGATATTTTGGTGGCGCAACATCATGCACAATCAGGCGAAATCGTCGATCTTCGGCCACTCGGCGCAGATTTGCCAAACCGGCAAACGACCGCGATCGTAAAGAGGAAGGGCTTCGAAGCGATCCGCCTTGTCATCCCTGCCGGCCGCGACATACCGGCACATGAGGTCGCGGGCGACATCACGCTACATTGCCTGGAAGGCCGCGTGGCGCTTGACCTTCCGGACGCCGGGATAGAACTCGCTGCCGGCGACTGGGTTTACCTGGAAGGTGGCGAACGTCATCACGTAAAGGCCATCGAGGACGCTTCGTTGCTGCTGACCATCCTGTTCAAGGATTGAGAGGCGCAGGATTGTGAGCGAAGTGATGGCGACAGGGGTGGCAATCGAGCCGGTCGGACACCTATCGTCCTCGTAGTCCCGGACAGTGATGATCGCCATGGCGCTGGGCTTCGGCGTGCTCGAGCTGCTGATGGTGAAGACCTACACCAAGGCGCCGCCCGTCCCCGACAAACCAGCGACATGAGAGGGCAATTTGTTGTCAGCGCCGCCGATATTCGCGCTAGCCAGCAGGTCTTCTTCACGTACGGACCACAACGGCGCGATTTGGGAAACGGCGGCTATCTCGAACCTGATTTCGCCGCATCCCACGTCCTGTCCGTCGTCTGATGATCGCCATGGCGCTGGGCTTCGGCGTGCTCGAGCTGCTGATGGTGAAGACCTACACCAAGGCGCCGCCCGTCCCCGACAAACCAGCGACATGAGAGGGCAATTTGTTGTCA
>Ga0182735_1000668_pt1 | contig 26116 bp, 24 predicted proteins | sample eDN5th30CKraftMG_FD_128524 | JGI IMG/M metagenome (GOLD analysis project Ga0182735, IMG submission 128524) | Enriched Miracle-Growth compost microbial communities from Emeryville, California, USA - eDNA 5th pass 30_C Kraft MG (version 2) (version 2) ...
ACCGAGCTGAAGGCCCGGCCCGCGCCCTCGGCGTCGTCCTTGTCGGAGGTCAGGTGGTACAGACCGATGATCATGTCCTGGGAGGGCATGGTCACCGGACGGCCGTCCGACGGCTTGAGGATGTTGTTGCTCGAGAGCATGAGGATGCGGGCCTCGGCCTGCGCCTCCGCGCTCAGGGGCAGGTGGACAGCCATCTGGTCACCGTCGAAGTCGGCGTTGAAGGCCGCGCAGACGAGCGGGTGCAGGTGGATGGCCTTGCCCTCGACGAGCTGCGGCTCGAAGGCCTGGATGCCCAGACGGTGCAGGGTGGGTGCACGGTTGAGCAGCACGGGGTGCTCGGTGATGACCTCCTCGAGCACGTCCCAGACCTCGGGACGGCTGCGCTCGACCATGCGCTTGGCGCTCTTGATGTTCTGCGCGTGGTTGAGGTCGACGAGCCGCTTCATCACGAAGGGCTTGAACAGCTCGAGGGCCATCTGCTTGGGCAGACCGCACTGGTGCAGCTTGAGCTGCGGGCCGACGACGATGACCGAACGGCCCGAGTAGTCGACGCGCTTGCCGAGCAGGTTCTGACGGAAACGACCCTGCTTGCCCTTGAGCATGTCCGAGATCGACTTGAGCGGGCGGTTGCCCGGCCCGGTCACCGGACGACCACGACGACCGTTGTCGAACAGCGAGTCGACGGCCTCCTGGAGCATCCGCTTCTCGTTGTTCACGATGATCTCGGGGGCGCCGAGGTCGAGCAGCCGCTTCAACCGGTTGTTGCGGTTGATGACGCGGCGGTACAGGTCGTTGAGGTCCGAGGTCGCGAACCGGCCACCGTCGAGCTGCACCATGGGGCGCAGGTCCGGCGGGATGACCGGGACGGCGTCCAGCACCATGCCGGTGGGCGAGTTCGTCGTCGTCAGGAACGCGTTGACGACCTTGAGACGCTTCAGGGCACGGGTCTTGCGCTGGCCCTTGCCGGTCGAGATCGTCTCGCGCAGCGACTCGGCCTCGGCCGCGAGGTCGAGGTCCTGCAGCCGCTTCTGGATCGCGGCGGCACCCATCGAGCCCTCGAAGTAGTTGCCGTAGCGGTCCTGCAGCGAGCGGTACAGCTGCTCGTCGCCCTCGAGGTCGGAGACCTTCAGGTTCTTGAAGCGGTCCCACACCCGGTCGAGACGGTCGAGCTCGGCGTCCGCGCGCTTGCGGATCTGCGCCATCTCGCGCTCGGCCGAGTCACGGACCTTGCGACGCGCGTCGGCACGGGCGCCCGACGCCTCGAGCTCGGCCAGGTCGGCCTCGAGCTTCTGGGCGCGGGTCTCGATCTCGACGTCGCGACGGTCCTCGATCTCCTTGCGCTCGAGGTCCACCTCGTTCTGGAGGTTCGGCAGGTCTTCCTGGCGGCCCTCCACGTCGACGGCGGTGATCATGTACGCCGCGAAGTAGATGACCTTCTCGAGGTCCTTCGGGGCGAGGTCGAGCAGGTAGCCCAGGCGCGAGGGCACACCCTTGAAGAACCAGATGTGGGTGACGGGCGCGGCGAGCTCGATGTGGCCCATACGCTCACGACGCACCTTCGAGCGCGTGACCTCCACGCCGCAGCGCTCGCAGACGATGCCCTTGAAGCGCACGCGCTTGTACTTGCCGCAGTAGCACTCCCAGTCCCGGGTGGGACCGAAGATGCGCTCGCAGAACAGACCGTCCTTCTCAGGCTTGAGGGTCCGGTAGTTGATGGTCTCAGGCTTCTTGACCTCACCGTGAGACCAGGTGCGGATGTCGTCCGCGCTGGCCAGTCCGATGCGCAGCTCGTCGAAGACGTTGACGTCGAGCAAGGTGTCCTACTTCCTTCGTACGCCGGCGGCGGTCCGCGGCCGGCACGGTAGAAAAACTCCGGGGTGGTGACGGGGCCCGGGTCGGGCGGGCGCTGGGCGCCGCACCCGACCTGGGCCGATCACGTCGTCAGATCTCGTCGATGCTGGAGGCGGCGTTGGGACGCCGCGAGAGGTCGATGCCGAGCTCTTCCGCCGCGCGGTAGACCTCGTCGTCGGACTCCTTCATCTCGATCGTCGTGCCGTCGCTCGAGAGCACCTCCACGTTCAGGCACAGCGACTGCATCTCCTTGAGGAGCACCTTGAACGACTCGGGGATGCCGGAGTCGGGGATGTTCTCGCCCTTGACGATCGCCTCGTAGACCTTGACACGGCCCGGGACGTCGTCCGACTTGATCGTGAGGAGCTCCTGGAGCGTGTAGGCGGCACCGTAAGCCTCGAGCGCCCACACCTCCATCTCGCCGAAACGCTGGCCGCCGAACTGCGCCTTACCACCCAGCGGCTGCTGCGTGATCATCGAGTACGGGCCGGTCGAGCGCGCGTGGATCTTGTCGTCGACCAGGTGGTGGAGCTTGAGGATGTACATGTAGCCCACGGAGACCGGGTCCGGGAACGGCTCGCCGGAGCGGCCGTCGAACAGACGGGCCTTGCCGTCGGGCGCGATCATGCGCTCGCCGTCGCGGTTCGGCAGCGTCGTCTCGAGCAGGCCGCCGAGCACGTCCTCGTCCACGCCGTCGAACACCGGGGTGGCGATGCGCGTACGCGCGTCGCCCTTCGCGGCGAAGGTGGGGACCTTGTCCTTCCACTCGGCCTTGCCCGAGGTCTGGGAGATGTCCCAGCCCTGCGAGGCGATCCAGCCGAGGTGGACCTCGAGCACCTGGCCCACGTTCATGCGCCCGGGGACGCCCATCGGGTTCAGGACGATGTCGACCGGCGTGCCGTCGGGGAGGAACGGCATGTCCTCCTCGGGCAGGATGATCGAGATGACGCCCTTGTTGCCGTGGCGGCCGGCGAGCTTGTCGCCCGCGGTGATCTTGCGGCGCTGGGCGATATAGACGCGCACCAGCTGGTTGACGCCGGCCGGGAGCTCGTCGCCGTCCTCACGGTTGAACTCGCGGACGCCGATGACCGTACCGGTCTCGCCGTGGGGCACCTTGAGGGAGGTGTCCCGGACCTCGCGGGCCTTCTCGCCGAAGATCGCGCGCAGCAGACGCTCCTCCGGGGTGAGCTCGGTCTCGCCCTTGGGCGTGACCTTGCCGACCAGCACGTCACCGGCGCGGACCTCGGCGCCGATGCGGATGATGCCGCGCTCGTCGAGGTCGGCCAGGACGTCCTCGGAGACGTTCGGGATGTCCCGCGTGATCTCCTCGGGGCCGAGCTTGGTGTCGCGCGCGTCGACCTCGTGCTCCTCGATGTGGATCGAGGACAGGACGTCGTCCTTCACGAGGCGCTGCGACAGGATGATCGCGTCCTCGTAGTTGCGGCCCTCCCACGACATGAAGGCCACGAGCAGGTTGCGGCCGAGCGAGAGCTCGCCGCCGTCGGTCGCGGGGCCGTCGGCGAGGACGGAACCGACCTCGACACGCTGCCCCTCGTCCACCAGCACCCGCTGGTTGTAGGACGTGCCCTGGTTCGAGCGGACGAACTTCTGGACGCGGTACGTCGACGTGGTGGCGTCGTCGTTCGCGACGGTGATGAGGTCCGCGGACACCTCGGTGACGACACCGGGCTTGGCAGCCAGGATGACGTCGCCGGCGTCGACCGCGGCGCGCCACTCCATGCCCGTGCCCACGAGCGGGGCCTCGGAACGGACCAGCGGCACGGCCTGGCGCTGCATGTTGGCACCCATGAGCGCGCGGTTGGCGTCGTCGTGCTCGAGGAACGGGATGAGCGCGGTCGCGACCGACACCATCTGACGCGGGGAGACGTCCATGTAGTCGACGCGCTCCGGGGCGACGTCGTCCGTCTCTCCACCCTTGATGCGCACCAGGACGCGAGCCTGCTGGAAGCTGCCGTCAGCGTTCAGGCCGGTGTTGGCCTGGGCGATGATGTGGCGGTCCTCGTCGTCGGCGGTCAGGTAGACGAGCTCGTCGGTGACCTTGCCGTTCGTGACCTTGCGGTACGGCGTCTCGATGAAGCCGAACGGGTTGATGCGACCGAAGGACGCGAGCGAGCCGATCAGACCGATGTTCGGGCCTTCCGGCGTCTCGATCGGGCACATGCGGCCGTAGTGCGACGGGTGGACGTCGCGGACCTCCATGCCGGCGCGGTCACGGGACAGACCACCGGGGCCGAGCGCCGAGAGGCGACGCTTGTGCGTCAGGCCGGCGAGCGGGTTGTTCTGGTCCATGAACTGCGAGAGCTGCGAGGTGCCGAAGAACTCCTTGATCGACGCCACCACGGGGCGGATGTTGATCAGGGTCTGCGGGGCGATCGCCTCGACGTCCTGCGTCGTCATGCGCTCGCGCACGACGCGCTCCATCCGCGACAGGCCCGTACGGACCTGGTTCTGGATGAGCTCGCCCACGGCGCGGATGCGACGGTTGCCGAAGTGGTCGATGTCGTCCGTCTCGGCGCGGATCTCGACGGCCTCGCCGTTGATCGAGCCCTTGATGGTCGGCTTCTCGGCGTGCAGGGCGCACAGGTACTCGATGGTCGCGACGATGTCGTCGATCGACAGGGTCGAGTCGGCGAGCTCGCGGTCCGTGCCCAGCTTCTTGTTCAGCTTGTAGCGGCCGACCTTGGCGAGGTCGTAGCGCTTGGGGTTGAAGTAGAAGGTGTCGAGCAGGTTGCGGCCGGCGTCCGGCGTCGGCGGCTCGCCCGGGCGGATCTTGCGGTACAGGTCCGTGAGGGCCTCGTCCTCGGTGTGGACGTTGTCCTTCTCGAGGGTCTCGAGGATCGCCGGGTAGTCGGCGAAGCGCTCGCGGATCTCCGACTCGGTCAGGCCGAGGGCCTTGAGCAGCACGGTGACCGACTGCTTGCGCTTGCGGTCGACGCGCACGCCGACGGCGTCGCGCTTGTCGATCTCGAACTCGAGCCAGGCGCCGCGCGAGGGGATGATCTTCGCGGAGAAGACGTCCTTGTCGCTCGTCTTGTCCGGGATCCGCTCGAAGTACACGCCCGGCGAGCGCACCAGCTGCGAGACGACGACGCGCTCGGTGCCGTTGATGATGAAGGTGCCGCGCTCGCTCATGAGCGGGAAGTCGCCCATGAAGACCGTCTGGCTCTTGATCTCGCCGGTGTTGTAGTTGTTGAACTCCGCCGTCACGAAGAGCGGCGCCGCATAGGTGAAGTCCTTCTCGCGGCACTCGTCGGACGTGTGCTTCGGCGGCTCGAAACGGTGGTTCGAGAACGACAGCGACATGGTCGAGCCGAAGTCCTCGATCGGCGAGATCTCCTCGAAGATCTCCTCGAGCCCGGAGGTCATCGGGACGTCACGACGTCCCGCTTCCTTGGCGGCGGCGACGCGGGCGCGCCACCGCTCGTCACCGAGAAGCCAGTCAAAGCTCTCGGTCTGGAGCGCGAGGAGGTTCGGGACCTCGAGCGGCTCGTAGATCTTCGCGAACGAGACGCGCCCGGAGGCGGTTCGGTTGGCGACGGCTTCAGCGGACGGAGCAGAAGGGGTGCGCGAGGCAGCCAAGAGGGGTCCTTCCCTGCAGATCGAAAGAACGCTGCACCGCCGGGCTAGTCACGATCACCGCCGCCGCGACTCCCGGCTGACGTGCACGTACGTCAGTGAGGAGTCGGGGGTATCTGAAATCGTGGGCACAGGACAGCGCAAAGCGACAGCATAGCGGTTCGGGCCAACATTGCGCAACCCCCGACGAGAGCCGGTACCGCCGCGACGGGACGGGGCCGCTCAGCGGGGCACGACCTGCCCCGCGCCCCGTCGACGCGACGAGGCCCGCACCCCTGGCGGGGTGCGGGCCTCGTCGTGGCCGCTGGTGCTCGCCCGGTGGGGCGGGCAGTCTCAGCGGCGGGAGATCACTTGACGGTGACCGTGGCGCCGGCGCCCTCGAGGGCAGCCTTCGCCTTGTCCGCGGCCTCCTTGTTGACGCCCTCGAGGAGCGCCTTCGGAGCGCCGTCAACGAGGTCCTTCGCCTCCTTCAGGCCGAGGCTCGTCAGGGCGCGCACCTCCTTGATGACCTGGATCTTCTTGTCGCCGGCAGCCTCGAGGATGACGTCGAACTCGGACTTCTCCTCGGCAGCCTCAGCACCGGCGCCACCGGCGGCCGGAGCGGCCACGGCAACAGCGGCCGGAGCGGCGGCGGTGACCTCGAAGGTCTCCTCGAACGCCTTCACGAACTCCGAGAGCTCGATGAGGGACAGGTCCTTGAAAGCTGCAATGAGCTCGTCGGTCGTGAGCTTCGCCATGATCGGCGTTCCTTCCTGTTGGGTCTGCGTGAATCGCAGGGATGGTGACGGGCGTCGCTGACGCCTGCGGGGGTCCGCAGACGGTCAGGCGGCGTCCTGCGATGCCTGCTTCTCGCGCAGGGCCTCGATGGTACGAACAGCCTTCGACGCAGGAGCGGTGAAGAGGTAAGCCGCCTGGAACAGCTTGCCCTTGAACGCGCCGGCCGCCTTGGCCAGAAGAACCTCGCGGGACTCGAGGTCCGCGAGCTTGGTGATCTCCGCAGCGGTCACGGGACGTCCGTCGAGGACACCCGCCTTCACGACCAGCTGGGGGTTCGCCTTGGCGAAGTCACGCAGGCCCTTGGCCGCCTCCACCGGGTCCCCGGTGACGAAGGCGATCGCAGACGGCCCGGAGAGCTCGGCGTCGAAACCCTCGACGCCCGCCTCCTTGGCCGCGATGCTGGCCAGCGTGTTCTTCACCACGGCGTAGCTTGCGTTGCCGCGCAGCGACCGCCGCAGCTCCTTGAGCTGGGCGACGGTGAGCCCGCGGTACTCGGTCAGCACAGCAGCGTTCGACACACGGAACTGCTCCGAGAGCTCTGCTACTGCGGCTGCCTTGTCCGGCCTCGCCATGGCAATCCTTCCGATGGTGGTACCGCCGGTCGCTCCCCGTACGGGGCCGGAGCCCAGCAACGAAAAAGAGCCCCGCGCAGGCGCGAGGCTCTCGACATCGTCCCGGAGGACGCCGTGGATCACATCTCACCTGCGCCGGCCCCCGCTGCTGCGGAGCTTCGGTCGGAGCCGCTCGAGATCTCTCGTGGCAGCACCGGACGACCTGCGGTCTTTGGTAACTCGTACAACGTACACGACACAGGCGCGCCGAGTCGAATCCGTGACGGCCCGCGCCGGCCGGACCAGCGGACGACCGAGGGCCGGCACCCGTGCGGGTACCGGCCCTCGGTCCGAGAGGACGTCTGGGGTCAGGCCTCGACGTTCTCCTCGAGCAGCTTGGTGGTGCGGTTCTGGTCGAGCGGGATGCCCGGTCCGTTGGTCGTCGAGAGGGTGGCCTTCGTGATGTAGCGGCCCTTGGAGGAGGACGGCTTCACACGGAGGATCTCCTCGAGGGCAGCGCCGTAGTTCTCCACGAGCGCGGTGGTCTCGAAAGAGGCCTTGCCGATGATGAAGTGGAGGTTCGAGTGCTTGTCCACGCGGAACTCGATCTTTCCGCCCTTGATCTCCTCGACGGCCTTCGCCACGTCCATGGTGACGGTGCCGGTCTTCGGGTTCGGCATCAGGCCTCGGGGACCGAGGACCTTGCCGAGACGACCGACCTTGCCCATGAGGTCCGGGGTGGCCACGGCGGTGTCGAAGTCGGTGAAGCCGGCCGCGACCTTCTCGATCAGCTCGTCGCCACCGACGATGTCAGCGCCGGCGGCACGGGCCTGCTCGGCCTTCTCGCCGTTCGCGAAGACGAGCACGCGGGCGGTCTTGCCGGTGCCGTGCGGGAGGTTGACGGTGCCACGGACCATCTGGTCCGCCTTGCGGGGGTCGACCCCGAGGCGGAACGCGACCTCGACGGTCGAGTCGAACTTCGTCGACGCGTTCTCCTTGGCGAGGCGGACGGCCTCGAGCGGGGAGTAGAGAGCCGAGCGGTCGATCTTCTCTGCCGCGTTGCGGTATGCCTTGCTGCGCGTTGCCATCTGCGTTTCTCCTTGCAGTCGTGGTGCGGGTCCGCGTGACCCTGCCACTGGATGTGGGGTGGTGCTGGTCTCGCCACGGCCCTGAGGGCCTGCTCGACCGGCGGGGTGAGCCGCCCGGCCCTGACGGGCCGGGGGCTCGTGGCGGTCAGGAGACCGTGATGCCCATCGAACGAGCGGTGCCCGCGATGATCTTCGAGGCGGCCTCGAGGTCGTTCGCGTTCAGGTCCTCGAGCTTCGTCTGTGCGATCTCGCGGACCTGGTCCGCCGTGATCGAGGCGACCTTCACCGTGTGCGGCGTGGGCGAGCCCTTGTCGACACCGGCAGCCTTCTTGATGAGCTCAGCGGCGGGCGGCGTCTTCGTGATGAAGGTGAAGGAGCGGTCCTCGTAGACCGTGATCTCCACCGGCACGACGTTGCCGCGCTGCGACTCGGTGGCCGCGTTGTACGCCTTGCAGAACTCCATGATGTTGACGCCGTGCTGACCGAGCGCGGGGCCGATCGGCGGGGCGGGGTTGGCCGCACCGGCGTTGATCTGGAGCTTGATCAGGCCAGTGACCTTCTTCTTGGGAGGCATGCGCGTTCCCTGCTTTCTGTGTGAGTGGACCTACGCCGTGGGCGATGACCCGGTTGCAGTGCCGGCGGACGAGGATCAGATCTTGGCGACCTGGTTGAACGCCAGCTCGACCGGGGTCTCCCGGCCGAAGATCGAGACCAGAACCTTGAGCTTCTGGCTCTCGGCGTTGATCTCGGAGATGGAGGCAGGCAGGTTCTCGAAGGGGCCGTCGGTGACGGTGACCGACTCCCCCACCTCGAAGTCCACCTGGATGGCGGGGGCCGCGGAGGCCTTCGCCCCGGAGGCCGTGCCGGCCTTGGGCGCCTCGACCGCGCTGGGCGCGAGCATCGAGTAGACCTCGTCGAGCGTGAGCGGCACGGGCTGGTGCGTGTGGCCGACGAAGCCGGTGACGCCCGGCGTGTGACGCACAGCACCCCACGACTCGTCGGTCAGGTCCATGCGGACGAGGACGTAGCCGGGGATGCGAACGCGCGAGACGACCTTCTTCTGCGTGTTCTTGTACTCGACGACCTCTTCCATCGGGACCTCGATCTGGAAGATGTAGTCCTCCATGTTGAGGCTCTGCGCACGGGTCTCGAGGTTGGTCTTCACGCGCTTCTCGTAACCGGCGTACGAGTGGATGACATACCAGTCACCGGGCAGGGCGCGCAGCTCCTTGCGGAACTCCTCCGCCGGGTCGAGCTCGACCTCGACCGCCTCGTCGGCAGCCTGCTCGGTGGCCGCGTCGACGTCGGAGGGCTCGGGGGCAGGCGCGGCAGCGTCGACGACGTCCGACTCGGTGGCGTCGACAGCCGTGGGGTCGAGCGACTCCTGAGACACGTGCAACCTGCTTTCTTGAAGATTCTTGACGGCGACGGGGTGGTGACCCCGATCGGCTCGCGCCCGCGACGAGCGGGCGTGGACGGTCAGCGGGTCAGCCGAACGCCCAGAAGACGAGCTTGCCGACGACGAAGTCGATCAGCATGACGAGCGCCATGACGATGAGGACGAAGATGGTGACGACGATCGAGTAGTTCACCAGCTGCGAACGCGTCGGAGCGACGACCTTCTTGAGCTCGGAGATCACCTGGCGCACGAAGAGCGCGATGCGCGCGAAGAGCCCCGGCTTCTTGCCGTTGTCCTTCGTCGCCCTGGCGACAGCATCGTTGCCCACGGTGCCCTCGGGGCCGGCGGCGCCCGCTGCAGACTCGCTCACTGGAGGTCCTCTAGGTCGGTCGGATGATCAGCGTGCTGACCACTGGGTCCATCTCGTTCCATCGCACCGCGAGCACCTCGCGGTCGTCAGCGCCCCGGTCGGACGGGCGGCGGACCCGTACCTGCTGGTACCGGGACCGAACCGACCGCCTCGACGCGGGAGCTTGCAGGGCAGACAGGGCTCGAACCTGCAACCTGCGGTTTTGGAGACCGCTGCGCTACCAATTGCGCCACTGCCCTTCGTGACCGACCCCGCCGCGACGACCTCCCGTGCCCCTCCTGCTCGCTCGCAGGAGCTCGCTTCCGGGCACAGCCGATCATGGCGGGCGTCAACCACCGAAAGGACACTCTACGCGAACCCTCGCCACGGGTCTAACCCGGCTCTCACCCGGCGCTGGCCCAGCCCGGCGGGCTCGCCTCCCGCCGCTCGTGCGCGTCGCGCGCACGACGCGCCGCCCCAGACATCTGAGACGATGGTCACGTGAGCGAACCGATCTCTTCCCAGGCCTCAGCAGCAGCCCGCCGTGTCTCGCGCCGCGTGGGCGCGATCGCACCGTCCGCGACCCTCGCCGTCGACTCGAGGGCGAAGGCCCTCAAGGCCGCCGGTCGCCCCGTCATCGGCTTCGGTGCGGGCGAGCCCGACTTCCCGACGCCGGCCTACATCGTGGACGCGGCCGTGCGCGCGGCGCAGGACCCCGCGAACCACCGGTACACGCCGGCCGCAGGGCTGCCCGCGCTCAAGCAGGCGATCGCCGCCAAGACGCTGCGCGACTCCGGCTACCAGGTCGACCCGGCGGACGTCGTGGTCACCAACGGCGGGAAGCAAGCCGTCTACGAGACCTTCGCGGCGCTCGTGGACCCGGGCGACGAGGTCATCCTCCCCGCGCCGTACTGGACCACGTACCCCGAGGCCATCGCCCTCGCGGGCGGCGTCCCGGTCGAGGTGTTCGCCGGCAGCGACCAGGGCTACAAGGTGACGGTGGCACAGCTCGAGGCCGCCCGCACCGAGCGGACCAAGGTGCTGCTGTTCTGCTCGCCGTCGAACCCGACCGGCGCGGTCTACACGCCCGAGGAGACCCGCGCCGTGGGCGAGTGGGCGCTCGAGCACGGGATCTGGGTCGTGACCGACGAGATCTACGAGCACCTCACCTACGACCACGCGGTGTTCACCCCGATCCTCTCGGTGGTCCCGGCGCTGGCCGACACGACGGTCGTGCTCAACGGCGTGGCCAAGACCTATGCCATGACGGGCTGGCGCGTGGGCTGGCTCGTCGGCCCGTCCGACGTCGTCAAGGCCGTGACGAACCTGCAGTCGCACCTGACCTCGAACGTCGCCAACGTGTCCCAGCGCGCGGCGATCGCCGCCCTCGAGGGGGACCTGACCGCCGTCGAGGCCATGCGCGAGGCCTTCGACCGCCGCCGGCGCACCATGGTCGAGATGCTGAACGCGATCGACGGCGTGCTGTGCCCGGTGCCCGAGGGGGCCTTCTACGCCTACCCGGACGTGACGGGGCTGCTGGGCCGGACGATCCGCGGCGTCACCCCCACGACCTCGGCCGAGCTCGCGACCCTGATCCTCGATGAGGTCGAGGTCGCCGTGGTGCCCGGCGAGGCCTTCGGCCCCAGCGGCTACCTGCGGCTGAGCTACGCGCTGGGCGACGACGACCTCGTCGAGGGCGTCAGGCGCGTCCAGGACCTGCTGGGCGAGGCGCGCTGACGGTCGAGCCGACGGTGCGCGGGGCGGACGCCCGCGACCTCGCGACGCTGCCCAAGGCTCATCTGCATCTGCACTTCACGGGATCGATGCGTCCTGCGACGCTCGTCGAGCTCGCCGCGGAGCACGGGGCGCGGCTCCCTCGCGCGCTGCTCGAGGGAGGTCCGCTGCGGGTGCCCGCCGACCGGCGCGGGTGGTTCCGCTTCCAGCGGCTGTACGACGCCGCTCGTGCGTGCGTGCGGGGCGAGGCGGACCTGCGGCGCGTCGTCGCCGAGGCGGTGGCCGACGATGCCGCGGAGGGTTCGGGGCGCCTCGAGCTGCAGATCGACCCGACGTCCTACGCCGCACCGCTGGGCGGGATCACGCCCGCGCTCGAGGTGGTCCTCGACGAGGCCCGCCTCGCCGCCGCGCGGACGGGCACCGACGTCGGGATCGTCGTCGCCGCCTCTCGGGTGCGCCACCCCCTCGACGCCCGCGCCCTGGCGCGCCTCGCCGTGCAGCACGCGGGCGACGGGCCGGGCGAGGTGGTCGGGTTCGGGCTCAGCAACGACGAGCGGAGCGGGGTCACGGCGAGCTTCGCACCCGCCTTCGCGATCGCCCGGCGAGGCGGCCTCGCGCTCGTGCCGCACGGTGGCGAGCTGCTCGGACCGGAGCACGTGCACGAGGTGCTCGACTCGCTGCTCGCGACGCCGGGGCCGTCCCGCCTGGGGCACGGCGTGCGGCTCGCCGAGGACCCGGCGCTGCTCGAGAGGGTCGTCGGACGGGGTGTCGCGCTCGAGGTGTGCCCGGCGTCGAACGTCGCGCTCGGGGTGTACCCCGACGACGCCGCCGTCCCGCTGCGCGCGCTGGTGGACGCCGGCGCCCAGGTGGCGCTCGGGGCGGACGACCCGCTGCTGTTCGAGTCCCGGCTCACCGCGCAGTACGAGCTCGCCCGCCACGTGCACGGCTTCGACGACGCCGCGCTGGCCGACCTCGCCCGAGCGTCGGTGCGAGCGAGCCTCGCAGGTCCGACCGTCAAGCAGCGGCTGCTGCGAGGCATCGACACCTGGCTGAGGTGAGGCTCGCCGACTTTTTCGACGTCTGGTGCGCGCTGCGCGCACCAGACGTCGAAAAAGTCGGGTCTCAGAGAGCGAGGCCGACGAGGTTGGGCTCCGGGACGAGCTCGATGCCGAAGGTGGCGCGCACGCCGTCGCGCACCGTGCGGGCCAGCTCGACGACGTCGGCGGCGCTCGCACCGCCCCGGTTGGTGATCGCCAGGGCGTGCTTGGTGGACAGGCGCGCGGCGCTCGCCTCCCCGTGGACGCCGAAGCCGCGGGAGAACCCGGCGTGCTCGATGAGCCAGGCCGCCGACGTCTTGACCCGGGTCGGGTCGACCGCGCCGAGGCTCGGGCCCGTCGAGACCGCGGGCAGCGGGCTGCGCACCTCGAAGCGCGGCGCGCCGTCGGGCAGCGCGTCGGCCTCGCTCGCCGGCACCACCGGGTTGGTGAAGAACGAGCCGACGCTCCAGCGGTCGTGGTCGTCCTCGTCGGCGGACGGGTCCGCGGCGAGCATGCCCTTGCCCGCTCGCAGAGCGAGCACGGCCTCGCGCACCTCGGCCATGGGCGCCCGCTCCCCCACGCCTACGCCCAGCCGCCGCGCCAGCTCGGGGTAGGCGATCGGGGCCGAGAGCGACCCCAGCCGCAGCTGGAGCTCGACGGCGAGCACGACGTAGCGGGGGGTGGGGTACCAGGGCGCGCCCGTGATCCCGGAACCGGCCTCGGTGGACTGCTTGAGGAGCGAGGTCCGGTACCCGAACCGCAGCTCGCCGGCGGCGAAGGTGCGCACACGCCCCCGGCCGCGGTCCCAGGTGCGCACGTTGGCGACGGCCCCGGCGACCTCCTGACCGTAGGCGCCGATGTTCTGCACGGGTGCCGCGCCGGTGGTCCCCGGGATGCCGGAGAGCGCCTCGACGCCCACCCACTCGTTCTCGACGGCCGTGCGCACGACGTCGTCCCAGGGGTGCCCGCCGACGACCGACATCGCGGCCCCCCCGCAGGTGTCCTCGCTCAGCGGCGTGATGCCCTCGCGCAGGTCGCGCACGACGACGCCGTCGAAACCCTCGTCGGCGACGACGACGTTCGACCCGCCGCCCAGCACGAGGAGCGGGACCTCGGCCTCGTCCGCCGCTCGCACCGCATCGACGAGCTCCTGCTCCGAACGGGCCGCCACGTAGGCGTCCGGGACACCACCCACGCGCAACGTCGTCAGGGACGCGAGAGTGGGGACGCTGAGGGGCTCGGTGGCGGCGGAGGTCATGCGCCCAGGCTACCGCCGGGGGCCGCGCCCCCAGGGTCGACGCCGGCCACCGCCGGCCGGTGCGCACGGGGCCTCAGCACCGAGGCCAGCGCGAACGAGACGGAGGCTGGCACGAGGATCACCAGGAGCGCGTGGCGATAGCCGACCGCACCCGCGAGGTGCCCCAGCAGCGGCGGACCGGCGAAGAACGCGCTGTACGCGATCGTGGACACGACAGAGATCCGCGCGCCCGCACGGGCGGGGTCGTCGCCGGCGGCACTCATGCCGACCGGGAACCCGATCGCCGCCCCGAGGCCCCACACGACCACCCCGACGAGCGCCACCTCGAGGCGTGGTACCAGGCAGAAGACCAGCAGCCCCAGGGCGGCGGTCGCCACGGTGCCGCGCACGACCGCGACCCGCCCGAACCGGTCGATCAGGGGCGTGCCGAACACCCGCATCGCGGTCATGGCGGAGATGAACAGGGCAAAGGCGAGAGCGCCGATCGCGGCCGAGGTGCCGAACTCGTCGACGACGGCCAGAGAGATCCAGTCGTTGGCGGCGCCCTCGGTCAGCGCCGCGGAGAGCACCACGACACCGATGAGGACGGTCCGCAGCTCGCCCCAGGCGGCGAAGGACGACCCCCGACGACCCGCGCCGGGCACCGCGGTGACGGGCCCTGATCCCTGCGACGGTCCGACAGCGCCGGAGGTGCCGCCGACCGTCGCCGCCACGTCGGTCGCGCGGCCCGGCCGGGTCGCCCACCACATCGCGACGGCGACGAGGCTGACGGCGCTCACCACGTGCACGGGCAGCGGGACGGCGAGGGCGGCCCCGAGGGCGCCGATCCCGGCACCGAGCACGGAGCCCAGCGACCAGGCGGCGTGGAACCGAGGCATGAAGGCATAGCCCAGCAGCTGCTCGGCGCGCGCACCCTCGACGTTCATCGCCGCGTCCCAGGTCGCGATCGAGACGCCCTGGAGCACCACGGCGACACCCGTCAGCACGAGGTGGTGCGCCTGGACCGCGAACGAGGCGCCAGCCACGGCGAGCACGGCGACGAGGGCGGCGAGCCTGATCGCCCGCCGTGCGCCGAGCCGCCGGACCACGACCCCGGAGAAAGGCAGGGCGAGCACCGACCCGACCGCGCCCACGAGGAGCAGGTTGCCGATCTGCGCGGGCGAGAGGTCGAGCAGGTCGCGGATCGCGGGGAGGCGAGAGGCCCAGGTGGCGAAGATGACGCCGTTGCCGGTGAACGCGACCAGGACGGCCAGGACCGCCGGGTCGCGCCACGACCGGGGCTGCGAGGTGTCGGGTGCGCCGCTCACCCGGGAGCGCTCATCGGGCGCGGCTCATGCCGCGAGGCGGACGACGACCTGTGCCTTGCCCAGCACGCGGGTCTGGTCGAACGTCACGGTCAGGTCGATGCGCGCCGTGCGGGCCTCGGCGTCGAGCAGACCGACAGCCGCCGAGACCTCGAGCGTCGCCTGGCCGTCGTCGGGCACGGGCACCGGACGCGTGAAGCGCGTCTGGTAGTCGACGACGGCACCCGGGTCGCCGAGCCAGTCCTCGATCGCGCCCACGGCCGCACCCATGGTGAGCATGCCGTGGCCGATGACGCCCGGCAGGCCGACCGCCAGCGCGAAGCGCTCGTTCCAGTGGATCGGGTTGAAGTCTCCGCTGGCCCCGGCGTAGCGGACCAGACGCGCACGGTCGAGGACGACGGACCTGGTGGCGACGACGTCGCCGACCGTGAGGGTCGCGATGCTGGGCAGGCTCATGCGTCGGCACCGCGCACGGCGAGGGTGGAGCGGACGGTGCTCACGGGCTCGCCCGGTCCGCCGTCGGGCAGCGCCGCGAAGATCTCGCAGCGGGTGGTCACCATCGACAGGCCGGCTCGCTGGGTGATCGAGTCGACGTGGAGCACCGTGACGAGCTCCTCCCCGGCGACGATCGGGCGGTGGTGGGTGAAGCGCTCGTCGGCGTGCACCACGCGGCTGAAGTCGATCCGCGCGGCCGGGTCCTCGATGAGCTGGGCCTCGGCGCGCTGGGCGACGACCACCGCGAAGGTGGCGGGCGCGACGACGTCGCCGTAGCCCAGCGAGCGGGCGGCGGCGACGTCGTGGTGCGCGGGATGGTCGGCACCGACCGCGGCGGCGAACTCACGCACCTTCTCGCGGCCCACCGCGTAGGGGGCTGTCGGCGCGTACTCGCGACCGGCGAGCTCGGTGTTGACCATGAGTCGCTCGGGGTGGGTCAGCGGGTCTCGCGGTGCGCGGTGTGCTTGCCGCAGCGCGGGCAGAACTTCGCCAGCTCGAGACGGTCCGGCGTGTTGCGGCGGTTCTTCTTGGTGATGTAGTTCCGCTCCTTGCACTCGACGCATGCGAGCGTGATCTTGGGGCGAACGTCAGCGGACTTGCTTGCCACGGTAGGTGCCACCTCTCGCGCCTTGCGGCGCTATCTTCCCCACGCCCCTCGGCGCGGGTCCGGCGAGCCTAGGCACGCCGTTCGACCTTCGTGCGTACCGCCGTCCGGCACGCACCTGCATGTTGTTGGTAGCGGGGGCGGGGCTCGAACCCGCGACCTCACGATTATGAGCCGTGCGCTCTGACCAGCTGAGCTACCCCGCCGCATCGTCGCGGCGCGTGGGTCGACCCACATGCCGCGAGGTGCTGCGAAACACGCGCACGCGACATCATCTCACGTGTGCGAGGACTCGCACCACCAGAGCCCCCGATGGGAATCGGACCCATGACCTCAGTCTTACCAAGACTGCGCTCTACCACTGAGCTACGGGGGCAGCGCGGACGACTCTACAACACCTGACGGGCAGTACTGAAATCGGGCCTGCGAACGCCGGAAATCACCGCGAAACACACGCTCACTAGCGTCGTCGTCCATGACCACGCCGTCGGCAGGGCGCCCCTCTCGTCGTCCCGTCGTGCTGCCCGTGGCCTCCGAGCTCGCCGGGCTGCGCCGTCGGATGCTGCCGTTCTCGGCTGCCCTGGGGCAGTCGCTGGGCACCTCGATGCCGGCGTCGATGGCCCTGGTGACGCCCATGGCGCTGCTGCCCGTGGCCGGCAAGGACGCGTGGCTCTCCGTGCTGCTCGGGGCCGCCCTGATGTGGCTCGTGCGCTCGACGGTCGTGCAGTTCTCCCAGCGCCTCAGCGCGCCCGGATCGCTGTTCACGTACGCGGCCCAGGGCAGGCACCCGCTGGTGGCCCTCGTCGTGGCGGTCGCCATGCTCGTGGCGTACGGGATGCTGGCGGCGTGGGCCCTGACCCGCTCCGCCGTGCAGCTCTCACGGCTCACGGCCCCTGACCGGTCCGCCTCGCCGACGCACGAGCTCGTGCTGCTCGTGGTCATCATCGTCGTCGTCGCCGCGGGCATGCTGCTCGGGGTGAAGGTCTCGGCCCACATGACGCTCGTCGCCGAGATCGCCTCGATCACGGTCCTGGTCGGGATCGTCGCGTTCTCGGTGGCTCAGCACGACACCGCGTTCTCGCTCGACCTCGCCGCGGTGGACTGGTCACGGACGCTCGCCGGGGCGGTCGTCTTCGTCACGGTCCTCGAGGGCTTCGAGGCCGCGGCCGCACTGTCCGCAGAGACCAGCCGGCCGTTCCGCAACGTGCCGCGGGCGATGTCGGCCTCGCTCGCCGCGATGGCCGTGCTGTGCCTGGTCGCGGTGCTGCTCGGCCCCCAGGCCGTCGTCCCGCGGGGCACCGGCGCCGGGTCGAGCCTCGCGGGCTGGTGGTTCCCGCTCTCGTCCGACCACGCGACCGCGGACCTCGCCATCGAGACGGTACGGCTGGTGAGCTTCGTGGGCTGCGCCCTGGCGAGCTGGGCCGTGGTCTCCCGCCTCGTCTTCACGCTCGCGCGCGCCGGCGCCTTCCCCCGCGCCTGGGGCGCCACCAGCCGGGCCTTCCGCACCCCGAGCACGGCGATCGTGCTCAGCGGGCTCGCGGTGGCGAGCCCAGGCATCGCGGCGTTCACGCTCAGCGACCACGCCTCCGGCATCTCCGCGATCCTCGACTCCACGGACTCGGGCTTCGTGCTCATGTACGGGCTCGTGTGCGCGTGCCTGCCGGGCTTCCTGCGCCGGATCGACGAGCCGAGCCCCTGGGCGGTCCTCGCGGCCTGGACCGGTGCTGCGGGGATGGCGGCCGTCCTGGTCGTCGAGGTCGTCGGCGAGCTGCGCGACGGCGAGCCGGTCGGCCTGCTGATCGCCTGCGCCTGCGTGGGCCTGGGCGTCGCCTGGTGGGCGGTCCTGCGCCGACGGGGCGACCTGACGCTCGCGCAGCTGCGGATCAACGACACCGCGACGTCCGAGGACGTCCACCCGGTCTCGGTCGGTCGATGAGCCTGCCGGAGCCGACGTTCTTCCGGGGACGGGAGCCGAAGGCCGTCGACCACAGCTTCCAGATGCTGTGGTGCATCGCCCAGGCGGGGCCCTACGGGGTCACCGCCCGGGAGCTGTCGCAGCGCCTGCGCATGCCGCGGGCCACCACGTACCGCATCCTCAAGCACCTCATCGCCGAGGAGTACGTGGTGCGAGGGCCGGACCTCGCGGTGCTGCTGCTGGGAGCACGGGTGGTCGAGTTCGCGTGGCTGGTCACCGAGGGCGCGCGGACCGCGGCACCGGAGCTGCCCGGACCGGGGCACGGCGGGGCCGAGTGCTAGCGCAGGACCTTGCCCAGCACGAGGCTCACCGGGACGAACGGCCCGCCCGCGGTCGCCCCGGCCCAGCGCGAGTCGAAGGACCCGTCGCGGTCGTCGCCCATCACCCACAGCGTCCCCGCCGGCACCTCGACCTCGAACGCGAGGCGGGTCCGGTCGAGACCGGGATCGAGATAGGGCTCGTCGACCGCGACGCCGTCGACGGTCAGGCGACCGCCGGTGCAGCACGCGACCGTGTCTCCGCCCACCGCGACCGCACGCTTGACGAAGCGCTCCGAAGAGGCCGCCACCCCCGCGGCGGTGGCGGCGGCGGCCCATCCGCCCGGGTCCGAGAAGACCACGACGTCGCCGCGACGGACGGTGCCGGCCCACGGCTCCCGGATCACGAGCACCGTCGCGCCGCTCTCGAGCGTGGGGCTCATCGAGCCCGAGGTGACCGTGACCGGCACGACCGGCCGCACGAGCCCGACGAGGGCCGCGAGCGCGACCAGCGACACACCGACCGCGGCCGCCCGAACGCGTCTGCCCCGGGGCGGGCGCCGCGGCCCGACGAGCGGGCTCACCAGGGGCGGGCTCACAAGGGGCGTGGTCGCCTCAGTGGTGGTGGTCGGGCTCACCGCACAGCTCCCCGGGCCTGCCGTCGCACAGCTTGTCGAGCAGCATCCGCATGGCCGCGATCTCGTTGGCCTGCTCCACCAGGATGTGCTTGGCCAGGGTCCGCGTGAACTCGTTGCCGCCGTCCGCCACCAGGGCCCGGGACATCGCGATGGCGCCCTCGTGGTGGGCGATCATCAGCGTGAGGAAGTCCGCCTGGGCCGTCACGGCCAGCACGCCGTCGTGCGTGGCGGACAGGTGCGAGGACATCGTCGACTCGTCGATCACGGAGAGGATCTCGTCGGCGTCCGGGTGGTCGGCAAGGTCGGGCTCCTCGTCGTACCAGGCGTCGAGCCAGGACTGCGTGGCATCGATCTCGCGCTGCTGGTCGCGGACGATGAAACCGGCGAGGTCGGCGATCGTCGCGTCCAGGTCGGTGCGCTCCAGCAGCGTGCGGGACATCTCGACGGCCGCCCGGTGGTGCACGATCATCTGCTCGGCGAAGGTCAGGTCGACGCTCGTGGGCGGAGCCTGGGCCGTGTCGGACTCGAGCGCCGTGGAGCGGGTGTACGCGGACAGTGCCGGGAGCGTGGCCTGGACGCTCGGCGTCGGCGTGGCGCCGCAGGCCCCGAGCGTCGTCGCGAGCGTGAGGACGACGACGGCCGCGGCGGCGCCGCGGGTCGTGCGGCGGTGGGTGTGGACCATGGGCGGGCGGCCCGGCGCGCAGGCTCGGCACCTGCCCGCCGGGCCCCTCCTCTCGCTCGGATCGATGGGTCACGCGGTGTGCGGCAGCGCCGGGCGGGCCGCGGGGGCCCGCCCGGCCGCCCTCACTTCGAGGTGATCTTCTTGGTGCCCGAGGTGCTGGCGGACACCGCCGCGGACCCGGCGTACCGCACCGAGATCTTGTGCTTGCCCTTGGCGAGCCTCGGGAGGGTCACGACGACCTTGCCCTTGGCCTTGAGCGTCGCGGTCGTGATCTTCTTCTTGCCGTCGTAGACGGTCACCTTGCCCGTGGCCGACGACGAGGGGGAGGTCGTGACCTTGACCGTCACCTTGCCGTGCGCCTTGTGGGAGACCTTCTTCTTGGCGAGGGTCGCCTTCGTGGTCGAGGCGAGCTTCGGCACGGTGACGGCCTTCGCCGCCGACGTCGCCGTCTCGCCGCTCTTCTTCGCCGTCACGACCGCCGTCACCGCCTTGCCGGCGTCGGCCACCCGCGGCACGAAGGTCGCCTTCGTCGCCCCGGCGACCGCCTTGCCCGCCACGGACCACTGGTAGGAGTAGGTCGCGCCCGGCTTGTTCCACGTGCCGGTGGAGACGGTGAGCGTCTTGCCGACCTTCGCCGTGCCGGTGATCGTCGCGGGCCTGGTCGCCGCGAGCGCGCTGACCGTCGTGCTCTGGCTCGTGACGGTCGTCGACAGGGCGCTCTCGGTGCTCGTCGCCGTGACCTGGACGGCCAGCGCCTTGCCCGCGTCGGCCGCCGTGACGGTGTACGTGCTCGTCGTGGCCCCGGGGATCGCGGCGCCGCCACGCAGCCACTGGTACGTGAAGCCCAGGTTCGTCTGGTTCCAGGTGCCGTCCGTCGCCGTCAGCGTCGAGCCGATCTCGGCGGTGCCCGAGATGGTGGGCAGCGTCAGGTTCGGCGGTGCGACGCACGAGCTGTGCAGCTCGCCGCCAGGGTTGCCGTTGATGCACTCCCGGTCGGCGGGCGTGATCGGCGACTGCGCGGTGAAGTCACGGGGCACCAGGCTGAACGTCTGCCAGTGCGTCTCCATCGGGGACTGGTCCTCGTCGCGCACGACGTGGTGGAACCCGATGTTGATCCACGCCACCGGGTCGGTGAGCGCCTTGGTGCCGTCCTGCTCGACGTAGTCGAGGATGCTCTGGCCCGAGCACTCGGCGTTGAGGTTACGCGAGGCGTACTCGCGGCACGCCGCCGCCGAGGTGAACGTCACCTGCGGCTGCGTCACCGGGTTCGCGTCGTAGTTCTGCTCCTTGTTGATGGAGATCTCGTAGGAGCGCGGGTGCTGGTCGGCGTTGAGGCTGTTCGGCGCGACGACGCGGAACCACGTGAGGTCGTCGTCCGAGTCCGTGCCGTTCTTGCCGTACGAGCCCGAGGTCGTGATGTCGGTCTCCTGCGTCGTGAGGATCTCGCCCTTGGACCCGCTCGTCGCGGACTCGCCGGTGTAGCCGGTGTCGTAGCGCTCGACCTTCTGCACCGACTGGTCGTCGAGGCCGAAGTCGGCCCGCCAGATCGCGTTGTGCCAGTGGGAGGCGGCGTAGTCGCTGTCGCCGGTGCCGATCGGCCAGCCCGTCGTCGTGTCGTAGTCGCCCGTGCCGTCGGCGAAGTCCTCGTAGGAGACGTCGCCGGTGGCGCCCAGGCTCGCGGTGATCGTGCCACCGTCGGTGAACTCGATCTTCTCCATGTACTCGTACCAGTCGACCTTGGAGATCGACGAGATGCTCAGCGCGGCGCCCTGCTCGGTGTACAGGGGGCTGTCGGCGGGCGAGCCCCACGTCTGCTCGTGAGAGCGGTAGGCGACGCCGGTGCCTTCCTCGGCGACGCAGATCGCGGGGATCGTCCGCTCGTAGGTGACGTTGCGACGCACCCAGTTCTGGTGGACGTCCTTGAGCTCGCCCGTCGGGCACTCCACGCTCGAGAGCTTCTGGAGGTACTGGTTGCCGAAGCCGTAGGAGGTCAGGTCGTCCCAGACGTTCAGCCCGGTGTCGTAGGGGACGTTGAGCTGGGACAGGTAGAAGGAGTCGAGCACCCGGTACCAGGTGCTCTCGTTGGCGGGCTGGAACTGGATCTGCTCCAGGACCAGGCCCTTGTTGGTGTGGATCGTGGCGCACATGGCCCACGAGGAGCCGGTGGAGAGCGTCTTGACGATGGCGGCGTCACCGGAGCACGAGAGCGTGGGTGCGGCCGAGGCCGCCTGCGCGGTCGTGGCCACCGTGGCCGGGAGCAGTGCAGCGACGGCGGCGACGGACGCGAGCGTCGCGACCCGTCGGCGGAGCTGGTGAGAGATACGCACGGGGTCCTCCTACTTGATCTCGATGACGGCACGCGCGGACAGGTCGACGACGAAGTTCGTCGTGGTGAGGTAGGTGCCGTCCGGCGCCTGGACCTGCATCTGCACGCATCGGTGCGCCCCGCACTCGTCGGCGCCGATCACGCTGTCGCCGGCGAGGAAGGAGCCGCCCGTGTACGAGACCTGGTCCGCCGAGGTGAGCGCGGCGCCCGTGCGCTCCTCGAACTGCTGCTTCACGGTCGCGCTGAGGTCGGAGGCGAGGAACAGGTCCATGGCCTCGTCGTTCTCGGTCTGGGTGGTGGGCGACTGGACGTCGTCGGACGACTCGTCGGAGACGACCTCACCGCTCGTGAGGTCCACGAGCACGTCGTACTGGGCGTCCGAGGTGTAGTCGTACAAGGAGACCTGTGCAAGCCGGTCCGCACCGTCGACGTCGCCGTTCGGGACGTTGACGCTGAGCAGCTCGGCACCGGGCTCCCCCTGTGAGTCGGTCGCGTCCGTGGGCACCGCGGACGAGGTCTGAGCCAGGTGGGAGGCATAGCCCCACTCCTCGAGGCTCAGCGGGTCCCGCGGGGCGCCGAGCGCCGCCGGCCGGCTGGTGGGCACGGCGACCGCGGTGACGGCGTCGGTGGCGGCACCCGCCGCGCCGACCTTCCACGGTTGCGCGGTCGCCACGGCACCGGTGGCGGCGATAGCGAGCAGCGCTGCGACCGCCGCGACTCCTGTGATCTTCTTGCGGCTGCTCCACGTGCGTGGTGCGGCCGTCCCTCCAGGGCTGTTCATGAACGGGTTCCCCTCGTCGGTGACGACCCCGGGGCGGCGTGGGCCGCCCGCGGGCCTGGTCGAGGGCCGCCTCCTGCACGGCGGCCTGCGCACACGCTAGGGAACGAATCGTTCAGGGAAATACCAGGGTGGTCACGTCCCTGTGTTCTTGAATGAGACACCCTGGGGGGTCACCTGGCGCACGACGTCGTCGTCGGGCACGGGCCACCGGGCGGAGACGGCCGCGGGGAGCGGGAGCCAGTCCTCGGACGCGAGAAGAGCCCGGCCGGGGGCCGGGCTCTTCTCGTCACGATGGTGGCGGGTGAGGGATTCGAACCCCCGTAGCATGACGCGGCTGATTTACAGTCAGCTCCCTTTGGCCGCTCGGGCAACCCGCCGTTCACCCGCGAACGGGCGTGCCCACCTTACAAGCAATCTGGCCAGGGTAGGAAATCGGCGCCCCGGACCCTCACGCGCCGTCTGCGAGAACTCGGTACGGTGGATGCCAGCAACCCTTCCGAACGCCTCTAGGAGCACGTCATGGCTGATTCTTCGTTCGACATCGTGAGCAAGGTCGACCGCCAGGAGGTCGACAACGCCCTCAACCAGGCGGCCAAGGAGGTCTCGCAGCGCTACGACTTCAAGAACGTGGGCGCGTCGATCTCCTGGAGCGGCGAGAAGGTGCTGCTCGTGGCCAACTCCGCCGAGCGCGTGCTGGCGATCCTCGACGTGTTCGAGACCAAGCTCGTCAAGCGCGGCATCTCGCTGAAGTCCCTCGACACCGGCGACAAGGAGCCGCAGCTCTCGGGCAAGGAGTACCGCCTGGAGGCGAGCATCAAGGAGGGCCTGGCCGGCGAGAACGCCAAGAAGATCACCAAGCTCATCCGCGACGAGGGGCCCAAGGGCGTCAAGACGCAGATCACCGGCGACGAGGTCCGCGCGACCAGCAAGTCCCGCGACGACCTGCAGGCGGTCATCGCCCTGCTCAAGGGCGCCGACCTCGACTTCGCGGTGCAGTTCACCAACTACCGGTAGGACGCGACGGTCAAGAACGCCCGGGCGTCCCTCGAGGAGCCCAGAGGCAGCGTCGCCGATCGTGACCGCTAGATCCCGGCGAAGGCCCGAGCGAGCAACCAGCCGATCCCCTCGACGATCTGCCAGAGCACCCACCAGAGGCCTCGCCCGACGGCCCGGAGCACCCTGATCCACCAGGGGCGCCGGCGCGGGGCGGGACGCTCGACCGTCGTCAGCTCGGAGAGGTCGCCCTGCGGTTCAGCCATGGCCCGATCGTATCCCGGGCCCACCGGCCCGCCGCGCTCCCGCTCGCTGAGCCCTCGACGAAGGGCGCGAGCGCCCTCAGCCGAACAGCGCAGAACCGATGTAGGTCCCGGTCGCGGGTGACGGCGGGACGGCGAAGACGGCGGAGCCGACGTGGGCGATGTACTCGTTGAGCCGGTCCACCCGGCCCAGCCGCGTCTGCAGGGTGACGAAGGCCTGCGGGTCGTTCATGTAGGCGATGAACAGCAGGCCCGCGTCGAGCTGCCCGTCGCTGCTCATCCCGTCGGTGAAGTTGTACCCGCGCCGCAGGATCTTCAGGCCGCCGTTGTTCTCGTGCGCGGCGAGCGCGACGTGCGACGTCGGGGATATCAGCGGCGCGCCGTCGCTGCCCGTGGCGGTGAAGTCCGGGGTGTCGTGCTCCTCGGTGCCGCTCAGCGGGGCGCCCTCGAGCTTGGTGCGCCCGAAGACGGCGTGCTGGTCCGCGATGAAGTCCGTGTCCCAGTTCTCGATGTGCATCTGGATCTTGCGGACCACCTGGTAGGTGCCCCCCGCCATCCACGACTGGTCGGCACCGTCGTGCCACACGAACGCGTCGTAGTCCTCGTCGGTGGTGATGTTGCGGGTGCCGTCCTTGAAGCCCATGAGGTTGCGCGGCGTCGACTGGTCCGGGCCCGCCGACGCGCGGCCGAAGCCCATCACCGTCCAGCGGATGGCGGCCTTGCCCCGGGCGATCCGGGCGAGGTCACGGATCGCGTGGTAGGCCACCTGCGGGTCCTCGGCGCAGGCCTGGAGGCTGAGGTCTCCCCCGGTCAGGTCCGCGCGCAGCTGGTCGCTGGGGAGCCTGGGCAGGTCGACGAGCGCGGCAGGCCTCATGCCGGCGAGCCCGAAACGGTCGTCGAAGATCCCCGGGCCGAGCCCGACGGTGACCGTGAGGCCGTGCGGACCCAGGTCCTGCGCCTCGCCCGTGTCGGTGGGGATGCCGCTCGGGCGTGAGGGCTCGATCGCACCGAGCGACCTGCCCTGCTGCAGCTGCGCGATCGAGGCGGACCAGCGCGCGAGCAGCACCTGCAGGTCGCCGGCCGTCGTCGCGGTGACGTCGAAGGCCGCGAAGACGGCGTGCCGCTGCGGGGGCGTGCGGATGCCGGCCTGGTGGGTCTGGCCGTAGAACTCGTAGGCCGTGGTGTCCGAGACGGCGTCGGGGTCGGTCGCCTCGGCGGTGGGGGCGACGCCCCCGGCGTGGCCGAGGGCGTAGCCACCCAGACCGCCCGCGACAGCCCCGGCGGCCAGGCCGCCGAGGGTGCCGCCCAGGAAGAGGCGGCGGGAGACGCGGGGGTGAGGCGGTGGCGCCTGCGCGCCGCGGGGGAGCTCGCCCGACACCTCGGGCGAGCTCCCCGACGACGGGTGGGTCACGAGGCGGTCGCCACCTTCTCGGCGATCGTGGCGAGCGGCTCCTGGAGCGCCTGGATGGACTTGCTCAGCGTCGCGGCGTCCGAGGCGCGCAGCGCAGCCGTGTACGTCTTGTAGCCGCCGAGCGCGGACGAGTCCTCGTAGCCCTTGAGCAGCGTCTTGACCTCGTCGAAGCGCGCGGCCACGGTCGTCGTCAGGTCGGGGTCGATCTCGGTGAGGCCGGGCTTGAGGTAGGCGAAGGCCTGCTCCGCACCCTCCACGTTGGCGGCGAAGTCGACCAGGTCGAGGTGGCTGAACTTCTCCTCCTCGCCCTTGATCTTGTTGGCCTGGACCTCCTCGAGGAGGCCCGCGGCCCCGTTCGCCAGGTCCTCGGGCTTGTAGGTGAGGGTCGAGGCCAGGTCGGCGAGCTTCTCGACGTTCGTCGTGAGGTCTGCGGCGAGCTGCTTGGTGGAGTCCGTGATGGCGCCGCCCTTGAACAGGTCGCGCTCGACGGCGTGGAAGCCGCTCCACCCCACCGCCTCGTCGAGGTTCGAGGCACGCATGTCGATCAGGTAGTCGAGGTTGCCCGAGTTGTCGGTCGGGTCGGCACCCGGCAGCACGAAGCCCTCGACGTCGGACTCGACCTTCTCGTAGAACGGCCGCGCCTTCGCGTACGCCGCCTTCGCCGCGTCGAGATCACCCGAGTCGACCGCCGTCTGCAGGTTCTTGACGGCCTCGACCATGGACTCGATCTGCCCCGCCACGTACGT
>Ga0182735_1000675_pt1 | contig 25921 bp, 17 predicted proteins | sample eDN5th30CKraftMG_FD_128524 | JGI IMG/M metagenome (GOLD analysis project Ga0182735, IMG submission 128524) | Enriched Miracle-Growth compost microbial communities from Emeryville, California, USA - eDNA 5th pass 30_C Kraft MG (version 2) (version 2) ...
AGCCAGGGTCGTTTGCCTGATCCCCGCGTTGCCAGAGCGTGACGTCAGAATGACCGCGGTCGCGAGCGAACTGGGTAGCCCCAGATCCGCAAGAACCAATGTTGCCGCCTGCACCCACACGCGGCGGATGGGTTGTAATGCGTTGGTGAGATCGAGGAGAGCCGTCGCCTGGGAATCGGTGTGCTGAGCCAGCATGTTCTCCCTCTAGCGTGAACTCCCATTCCATTCAATAGGCAACTATTGCTTTGGCAACATAATATCCTTTATCCTCTTTGAGGGGACACCGGCAGGACATGGGACTCGGGACCGAGACGAGAGCGATGAGACGATCGGCAACAGACCGCACGCGCCTCTCGCTCTTGCGCGCCAGCATATCTCTTCTACCGTATCGGATAGGTCGTTACACGTTCGGCTCGCTCGCGTCTTCGCCTCTCCGGTGCGGACTTGGCGACATCGGCCGGGATTGTCTTGTGTAGATCGGCGAACTTCACGAGCGCGACGCTCTCCAGAAATCCCTTGCCGTTGCTGCCTGGAGTCACGCCCTGCCACCGGATCTGGAGCCAGCCGCGCGACAAGCCGGCAGTCTCGATCCAGTTGGCCACACCGGGGTCCTTCGCCGAGACGACATAGGTATAACGGCCGTCCCCGTCCGGCACAGACTGCGCCTTGTTGCGGCTGATGAGGAATTTGGACGGATCGGGCGTCACCATCCACGGATCGGCGATCTGGAAACCCGTATATGCGGCACGGTCATTGCGGACGACGACCACCAATGCCTCATCCGCGGCAATCTGGAACCGGCCGCTTGCGGAATAACCCCATCCTCCATCACGCCGATAGGGACCTGCAAGTGTGTTGTAATCCGGCGTGCCGAGGAAGCTGTTCTTGAAGTCCTGCCAAAATGTCACATAATCGGGAAGCTTGGCCGCTGTGCTCTTCACGAGGTCCGACAGGGTTGGCGCGGCCCGGTCCGGCGCGCTGACATTCCGAATGACAAGCCGCGTGGGTTCCTGCCGCCAATCCGACAGGCTATCGCGATAATGGAGCAGCAGCGGCCCCGGCACCGTCTGGATATGGTTCGCCCGTCCATTGGAAGGATCGGGATCGATTAAAATGGTGAAACTTCCATCGGGCTCCGTGCGGATGGTGTCGTCCGTAATCATGACGACCTGATTGCCCATATCCCCGAACGTCTTTGACTGCTTGGAAAGATCCCCTTCGATCGATTTGCGGCTCAGTTCTATGCTGAATTGACCGGCGCGCGGATTACCGAAATGGCCATGCAATGCATAGCGGCTTTCGCCGTCGATCAGGCTTGATCGATAGATATTGTCCGGATTGGAAATTGGCAGGGCAGAGACGGGAAAGGGCTGGCCCGACCAGCTGTGCGGGCGATTGTCGGTGACGGTGACGACACGTGGCCGTTGCGTGTCGCTGAATGCCGCATTGAATGCCAGATAGGTCGTCCATTGATCGAGCACTCGCCTAGCCTGATCCTTGCCTGTGGATCCTTGGGCATCTGCATCGGCAAGCAGCCGCTCCAATATTTGCGCCTTGGCCTGCTTGATCTGCGGCGCCGCCAATATCTGCAGCGCCAACTGTTCGCTTGCGATCTGATCCGGCGTGGCGAGCGTAGCTCGCGCTAAGACCGGGAGTCCCGTTGCCGGCTTTGCGATCGATATGGCGCCGGGACCGCACATAACCAGCGCGAGGGCGGTCAGGCCGCCCCGCCTTTGGAGACTGAAGGACATCGGCTTCTCCTCTTTTTTCGATCTGATGCTTGTCAAAAAGTGGATCGCAGCGTCACGCCCACCGTTCGGGGATCGCCGGGGCGCCCCTGCAGCACAGCCGAATTGAAGCTGCCAGGCTGGAAATTCTCGTAATAATGTTCGTCGAACAGATTGCGGGCCCAGACCGACAAGTCCCACACGCGATTGTCCGCTCGAATGCCCAGACGTGCGTTTACGATGCTATATGCGCGGATGATCGAATAGATGGAATCATTGTTGCTGTTGAAGAAGGATGATCGATAGCTGTAGTCGACGCCCGCATAAGCCGCAGTCTCGCCGAGCCCGAGGACCACCGGTATGCTGACGTCCGCTCCCGCGGACAGCGACCATTTCGACGTGCCGGGCAACCGCTTGCCCGACAGATCGCACACCGCCTGCAGGCTTCGATATTCGATCGGACAGGGCGAATTGGGATAAGACAGGATCTTCGCGTCATTGTAGATACCTGAACCATAGAAGGTCAGGCCTTCCGCCGGCTGTGCACGCAGATCGAACTCGACGCCTCTCGCTCTCACCTTGCCGACATTGGAGATGTAGGTGAATGTATTGGTGAGGACGGTCGTTTGATAATCCTTGCTCTCGGTCCAGAAGGCGGCGAGATTCAGCGTGACCTTTCGGTCAAGGAACTGGGATTTGATGCCTGCTTCGTAATTGGTCACTTTCTCGGGATTGAGGACCGGCGAGACTTGGAGTGCGCCGGTCGCTTCCACCGTCGGCAGCGCCGCCAGATTGAGGCCGCCTGATTTCGATCCGCGCGAATAGGTGGCATAGGCGAGCACATCGTTGCTTACCTGATAGGACAGCGTCGCAAGGCCGGACAGGCTGTTGTCGGTTTCCCGCGCATCATAGCTGAGCGGGCGACCCAGGCTGTTGCGGGACGCGAGCGCCGCGGCGGCAATGTCGAGCGGAAGGGTCGATAGATCGGCCCCGCCGGACACGGTCTGAGCAAAATCGCCGGACTTTTTCTCGTGGGTGTAGCGCAGGCCCGCGGTCAGACTGAGGGCCGGCGAAATATGCCAGTTGACCTGACCGAAACCGGCATAGCTATCGGTCGTGGACGCGGAATCGTTAAAGGTCGTGAAGCCGTCGATGGCGGCGACATTCGCGACCGAATTTGACCCCAGGACCCAGTTCGGGGCGGCGGAACCATATTGCGTTATGTTGCTACCGACGATGCGCTGATGGAAATAATAAAGACCCGCGACATAGTCGATCGTGCGGGTTCCGTTGGAGGCGATCCGTAATTCCTGGCTGAACTGCTTCTGCCGGTTGCTGGTTTGGGCGATCGACAGGATCGGCAGGCCGATGCTGTCGCCATCATTCACCGGATCCCAATGCCAGTAGCGAAACGCCGTGACGGAGGTCAGCGTCGCACTGCCCAGATCTAGGTCGGCCTTGCCCGACGCGCCGCCTTGCGACATCCGGAAATGCGAGTTGACGTCGGTATCCGTCCGCAACGCGAAAGGATCGACCGGCGGGCTGATATAGCCCGCGCGCGTCGCGCGGTCGTAATAATTATTGGGAATGGGCGTGCCATCGATTCGGGCGGGCGCGACACCGGCAAAGACCGTGGCGCAGCAATTTTCCTTTTGCCAGCTATAGTCGCCGCCGATGAGCAGCTTGAAATTGCTGCTGGGCGTGAAGAGAAGCTGCCCCCGGCCGGATGCGCGGTTAAGGTCGTTCGTATCCTCGTTCAACCGGCTATTGTAGAACTGGCCGTCTCGCTTCGTATAGCTACCCGAAACCCGATAGGCGAGCACGCCGTCGACCAGCGGACCGGCGATCGAGGCTCGAATCCGGCGATATTGATCGTCGCCCAGGCTGGCCTCCGCATTGCCCTCCGTATCGAAAGACGGGCCACGGGTGGTGATGCTGATCGCCCCGGCCGTCGTGTTCTTGCCGAACAGCGTGCCCTGCGGGCCGCGCAGCACTTCCACGCGATCGATATCGAACAGGTCGAACATCGCTTGGCCAGGTCGGCCATAATAGACATCATCAATATAGACACCGACGCCGTTTTCCAGGCCATCGTTGGACGTGCCGACGCTGGTGCCCAGACCACGGATGTTGATGTTCGTATTTCGGGGATTGCTCCCCAATATCTGCAAGCTTGGGACCAACTGCTTGATCTGATCGAGACCGCGGGCGCCTGTTTGCTCCAACGCCTTTCCGCCCACGATGCTGATGGCGATCGGCACATTCTGGATGTTCTCCGCACGCCTGCGCGCCGTCACCAATATCTCCGCCCGGTCCTCCGCGCTTGTATCCGTCGAATCTTGCTGCGCCATCACCGGAGCAGCGATTGATGCCAGCGTGCTGGCGGCGAGCAAGGCGAGGACGGATTTGCGCCTGCCGAGCTCCCCTGCGATTCGGGCTGTGACAGTGCGCGCGATGATAGATGGCATGGAACCCCCCGATACATATTCGATGAATAGCCGCCGGCTATCCCGTGATCGGGTCTGTAGGCATGGCTCTCTCTAAGCGGGAGCTTGTCCGAAGCCATATACAATTAATTTGGTAGACAATAGATTTATTATGTCGACTGATTTGGTGGACAACTATCAGAGATCGCCTGAAGGCCTATTCCGGGACTTAACAGGAAACAGGGGAAAACGATGCTGTTTGGAAAGACGCGCTTTGTTGCGGGATTGGCGATGGCCGTGGCCCTGAACACACAGGCGGCGGCCGCGCCTCCCGTGTTCAAGTCAGCGGAAAAGCCCAATATTCTTGTAATCGTCACCGATGACATGGCCTATTCCGACATCGGCGCTTTCGGCGGCGAAATCGATACGCCCAATTTGGATGCGCTAGCGAAAGGGGGCGCACGATTCACTAATTTCCAAGTATCCCCCACCTGTTCCCCCACGCGGTCGATGATCCTCACCGGGAACGACAATCATCATGCGGGCGTCGGCAATATGGCTGAACTGCTAACTCCGGAGCAGCGTGGGCAACCGGGTTATGAAGGGCGGTTGAACGATCGCGTGGCTACGATTGCAGAGCGCCTGCGCGATGGTGGCTATCATACTATTCTATCGGGCAAGTGGCACTTGGGTCAAGGGGCGGGGCAATGGCCCGCGGATCGCGGTTTCGACCGGTCCTATGTTCTGCTGCCCGGCGGCGACAATCATTTCGGTGCGACCACCGTGTTCCACAAGGGCGCTAAATACGCCGAGGATCATCAGTTGATCCAGCGCCCACTGGGTGCCTATTCGACGGACTATTTCACCGACAATTTGTTGAAGTTGCTGGATGAGAATAAAGACGCCGCGAAGCCTTTTTTCGCCTATCTGGCCTATACCGCGCCGCACTGGCCGCTACAGGCGCCCAAGGAGGTGATCGCCAAATATAAGGGTAAATATGACGCCGGTTATGAAGCGCTGCGCGAACAGCGCATCGCGCGGCAAAAGGCGCTCGGGCTGCTGGGCGATGTGCCTGCCCACCCCATTGTGGGTGCCAAGCGCTGGGCCGACCTGACCCCGGACGAGCGCGCGCTGGAATCGCGCAAGATGGAAATCTATGCGGCGATGATCGACAGGATCGACGTCAATATCGGCCGTGTCGTCGATTGGCTGAAAGCCAATGGCAAATATGACAATACCATCGTCATCTTCCTTTCGGACAATGGAGCGGCCGGCAGTGCCTATGACCGAGTAGGAACATTCGACAAGGACTTCGGGAAGTTAATCGCTGACAATTTCGATAACAGCCTGGATAATCTGGGTCAGGCCAATTCAATGGTCTGGTACGGACCGGGCTGGGGACAAGCCGGCACCGCGCCGCTGTTCCTGTTCAAAATCTTCTCTGGCCAAGGCGGCCTGCGCGCGCCGCTCATCGTCAATGGCCCGGGCGTGAAGCCCGGTCTCGTCAACGGCAGCCTGACGCATGTGACCGATATTGCGGCGACCGCGCTCGATCTTGCCGGTTTGCCTACAGACGGCAAGGGTTTGGGTCCGACTGGACGTCTGCCGGTGGAAGGTCTGTCCTGGAAGCCCTTGCTTGAAGGCAAGGTCAAGGTAGTGCGCGGACCGAATGTGGCTGTAGGCGGCGAACTCTTCGGCGGCCGCAACCTGACCAAGGGCGACTACAAGGCGCTGTGGCTCAATGACATGGCGACCAATATCGATCCTTCCCTGCCTGCGGGCCGCTGGTTGCTGTTCAACATCCGCAAGGATCCTGGCGAAACCACGGACTTGGCTGCTAGCGAACCCGCCAAACTCGCCGAACTGGTAAAGGATTGGGACGCCTATGCGAAGGCCAAGGGGGTGATCGTGCCAAAGGCTGGGGCGCCCGTAGGGCAGATCGACCCCACCCATCGCAATGCCACCGGCGGTCTCGAAAAATGAGCAGGCTGACGCTTCCCCTCCTGTTTCTGGCGCTCTTCGGCTCGATCGGTGCAGCGGTGGCGCGCAAGGACGATGCCGCGCCTCCACAATGCAGTGTCGATGATACTATGGCCTACGTTCCGGCTGGCGTGGTGTTGCTGGGCGAGGACGGGCCGGGCCGGGAAGGAAGACGGGTCGATGTCCCCGCTTTCTGGATAGACAGGCATGAAGTGACGAACCGGCAGTTCGCTGTGTTCGTGGCGGCGACCGGCTATCGAACCCAGGCCGAGCGGGAGGGTGGTTCCGCCATATTCGTGGCGCCTGGCTCCGTCTCCAGCGCCGACCCCGCGCAATGGTGGCGCTATGCCAAGGGGCTTTCCTGGCGGCATCCCGATGGGCCGGAGAGCGGCCTGTCCGGCAAGGCCAACTATCCGGTCGTCCACGTGACCTATGACGATGCGCTCGCCTACGCTGGATGGGCGGGGCGGATGTTGCCCGATGCCATCCACTGGGAACGCGCGGCGCGATCCGACCAGACAACGACGCGCGCACCGACCCAATGGGCCTATAGCTCGCACGGGCAGCCGATAGCAAATAGCTGGCAGGGTGTCTTCCCGATCATCGACACAGGGGGCGACGGGTTCAAGGGCATCGCTCCGGTTGGCTGTTTTCCGGCCAATGCCTTCGGTATTCACGATATGATCGGTAATGTCTGGGAATGGACGACCAGCGATGCGTCCAGCGGTGGATCGGGTAGCCGGCTGCTCAAGGGCGGCTCCTATCTTTGTGCCCGCAATTACTGCTCCAATTTCCGTGCCGCCGCCTTTCAGGCACAGGAGCATGATCTAGGCGCGTCGCATATCGGTTTTCGCACCATTTCCTACACGGCTCCGGCCCGAGCCGCGCGGTCGTCATCCAGGCAATAACGAAAGAGGCCCAGCATGCACGATATCACCAGGCGCGACTGGCTGGCGAGTACGATAGTGAGTCTCGCAGCGACAGCGTCCGGCACCTCGGCGGCGGTGCCCGGCGAACGCCAGACCGGCGGGACAGTACATATTTCGCCTGCGGTCGATGCCGCCTGGAAACTCTATTACGAAAAGGTCGAACGCACCCGGCAGGCGATCTATTCCAGCCGCTTCAGCGGCCGCCCCGACGTGCAGCGCGCCGCCAACGAATATTTCCTGTCGCTACAGGCGGTTGCTTACACCACCTTCATGGCACCGCGTTCCGCCTATCCCCTTTTTTACGTGCATAGCCGATACGAGCCGCAAATCTTCGGCTATGGTCTGTTAAATCCCGATTTCCGCTATCGGGGCGCGACGGTGGATGGCGCGCGGACCTATCGCATTTGGGGACGCAGGGGTACGACCCGATTTCTCGATTTCCAGGTGGACGTCGCGCCCGACGGCCGGAGCGGCCCGAAGAGCGAACCCAAAAACTACCGGCTCGACAATTTTCAGGCCGGGTCGGACGGCCGCTTCGAGATCATCGCCAGCGCCGATCCCCATCCCGGTAACTGGATCGCCCTGCCAGGCAGCGCCCCCCACGTCGCCATCAGCGTGCGCGAGGCACTGTATGATTGGGAGCATGAAACGCTCACCGAATTGCATATCGAGGTCCAGGACGACAAACCGCTGCCCGGCCCGCTGCTGAGTGAGCAGGAATTCCTGCAGCGACTGGAGGTCGTGGGCGATATGGTCGGCTACATCGCCGAAAATTGGGGCATGATGCTGGTCGACTTGACGCTCCGGATGGCGGAGGGGCAGCGCAACCGCTTCGGCTGGCAGAAGCTGCCGAGCAGTGCGGGAACCAATCCCAACGCCAATTATGCCAATTGCATCTACGATCTGGCGGACGATGAAGCGCTGCTGATCGAGTTCGATGCGCCGACCGGACTCTACTGGGGCATCCAGTTGGGCGACGTTTATCTGCGCTCGACCGACGCGATCTATCATCAGTCGAGCCTGAACGGCCACCAGGCGCTGCGGAGCGCAGACGGCAAGGTCCGCATCGTGCTGTCAAAGCAAGATCCGGGCGTTCCTAACTGGCTGGACTCCGTCGACAATCAACTGGGCATCATCCAGTTCCGGCAATATTTCACCGATGCCGTAGTTCCTCTTCCGAAAACCAGGGTGGTGGATAAGCGCAAGATTGTCGATTTTCTTCCGGCAGATACGCCTAGGATTTCTCCCGAGCAAAGAGGCAAATCACTTCGCAGCCGAAGGCTGGCTATGCTCCGGCATTATGGATATTGATGCTGGAATAGCGTTTCAGTGCCTGCGGCGGCGCTGGAACTCGGAAAAGACGTCACGGATCGCCGCCGTCGAAACCAGCAGCGAACTGACCATATAATGGGAATTCTCGAACAGTTCGGCCCGCCGGTGATGGCATGATATCGAGATGTGCTGGCTGTAGAGTACTACCTGCACCGTCCGCCCCTAGTCGGGGCGCGCTTGACCGCATGTGACATTGTCCTTGCGGCAGGAAGGCCACCTGCCCGCATCATTCCTGCCGGGTCGCAAACCAGATCCTGTGTGTGGTATTTTCTCCGTCGATCAACACCGCCACCTGGACCTCGTCGACATCGAAACGGGCGTGTTCGAGGCGGGCCACGAAGTCGTCGTCGGCATATGCCGACCATATTGCGAGGATACCCTTGGTCGCAAGGCAGCATGTGCCGCGCGCAATCCCCAGTTGCAATAGAGGCGTTCATTGGCAAGATGGATCAATCCGTCAGGCCCATTATCGACATCCAGCAGGATCGCGTCATATCCCACCGTCTCCTTGACGATGGCATCATGGACATCGCCCATTTCAAGCGACACCCTGGCGTCCGCAAGATAATCATGGAACAAGTGCGCCAGTGGTCCTTTCGCCCATTCCACGACTGCGGGGACGAGTTCCGATACCGTGATGGCTGCGGTCGCGGGGAGGGATTTCAGCACAGCGCCCAGCGTGAACCCCATGCCCAGTCCCCCGATGAGGACCCGGCTGTCATGATGTGGCAGCCGTTGGCATGCCAGGATGGCGAGCGCCTCTTCGGATTGTCGAACCTGGTTGCCCATCAGTTCATTGTCGCGAAAGCGTATCGAATAATCATCGCCCCGCCGCAACAGGCGCAGTGTTCCTCCATCGGGAAGATCGGCGGTATCGATCAGTTCAACCGGAATTGTCGCAACTTCAGCAGCTATGGCCAAAAAAAGCCCCTTCACTAGCTATATCCACTTTTTACTGGGTGGCATATTGTCCGGGCTGCGCCTTGAACGTGTCGCGCGCAAAATTGCGCACAGCTGCCGCCGACTTGAAAATTTCTTCCTGCAACTGAGATGTCACAAGCGGATAGCCTTGAGAATTATAATGGATTTCACGAACAGTGAGCCGAAAATTCCCTTCCTCATCCTTGGTGATCAAAAAGGGACGAATTGTTTCTCGGCTCATGGATGTTCCTCATATGGTTGAAAGGCCTACAAGGCACATGGCCTGCGGGCTTGTAATGGTCAGCCCAGCATTGCCGCGACAATTTGCTTCAATTCACCGATCGACAAGGTCGCGGCAGCGGGTGTGGCGGGCCGTTCCGTCGTCCTGCCGGAAGGCGGGCGAAAGGTCGGACGGCTGGGGATTTGGAGAATGATGTTCATATATACGTCCCCGCGCCCTGTGCCGTGTTCTGTTTACAGGCGGTATGTGCGTGCCTTCCCACAGCGCGAGCAGTTGCGGGACTTTTCCACGGACTGCCGCTGCTCGGTAGAAGTGCGCCACGCCTCTTCAAGATCAGGCCCGGTTCTTTCGCGCGAGATAGCGCGCGTCGCGCGCGGCCTTGCGTTCGGCGTCGGTCGGCGGCACCGGCTTTTGCCCTGCGGCGCTCGCAGCCGCCGTCTCAAGCGCCCGCGCGCGTTTGGCGGCCTTCTGTTCCTTGGCCGCGAGAATGGCGTTCTGGCGCTTTTCCCGCGCCGCCGCTTCCTTCGCGAGGCGCCGCTCGGCCCGTTCGGCCGCTGCGGTTTCGTCCACCGGCGGTTTATCACGCAGTTGCTCGAGAACCGTCGTCCGGGCGCGCGCCGCCGCAGCAATACGCTCCTGAAACTGTGGTTCCTTATATCTTTTCATGCAGAGAAATATCCTGTTGTTTTAAGCGCATGCCGAAAGGGGCCGGGCAGCTGGGCTGCCCGGCCAGCCCTTGTCAGACTGCCTGGAGGTTGATCGCCGACATCTTGCCACGCTGATCCTTTTCCAGATCATAGGTCACGCGCTGGTCCTTTTCGAGCGTGCGCAGACCAGCGCGCTCGATGGCGGAAATATGGACGAAGGCATCACCGCCGCCCGCTTCAGGGGCAATGAAGCCATAGCCTTTGTCGGCGTTGAAGAATTTAACTGTTCCGGTGATCATAGGATGTCTCCTTGTCGCAAGTCCACGGCACGCGCGACAATCCGCGCATCCCGGCTTTGAGAGGCAAATATGGGGACAAAGGAGAGCCGAAGCGGCCCGATATCCGTCAAAACGCGACGTTCAGCAAACCGCTATTAGCACAAGCCGCTTCAATTTCAAAATCGAGGCCGGCGCGATCGCGTTCTGCTATTATGCGCCCAATCCCATTGCCAAGGCATCGACCGCCATCGCTATCGGTTTCAAGATGCTGCTGCTGGCGCTCGAATGGGTTAATCCGCGCTAGCCATTGCTTAGGAGGTGGGGGTATCTAGAGCCAGGATCATATCTCCCCCCAGCGCGCGATAGAGGGTGACCAGGTTGCTTGCACGGATCTGACGTGTGAACACAAGAGTCCGTTGTGCTGAATATAACGACCGCTGGGCGTCCAGGCTGCTCAGGAATCCATCGACACCGCCGCGGTATCGGGCTTCGGCCAGTCGATAATTGTCGGCCGTCGCGCGCGCCTGGAGTTCGTTGGCGCGCAACTGTTCGTCGATTGTGCCGCGCCTTGCCAGCCCATCGGCCACATCGCGAAAGGCGGCCTGGATCGAGCCTTCATAGGTTGCGAGCGCGGCGTCGCGCTGTGCTTCGCTGAGCGCTACGCCAGCACGCCCGGCGCCTGCGCGGAAGATGGGGTAGGCGGCATTGCCGCTGCCAGACCAGTTGAATGCTCCACCTGAAAAAAGCGAGGAAAGCGCCGAGCTGGCGAAACCTAAAGCCCCGGTCAGGGAAATGGTGGGGAAGAGTGCCGCGCGCGCCGCGCCGATTTCGGCATTTGCCGCACGCAAGGCATATTCGGCCTGCACCACATCCGGACGGCGCAGCAGGATGCGTGAATCAAGTCCTGCGGGAAGTTCCGCGATCGTCTCTGCTGCTTCCTCGATGGATGCGGGCAGCAATGGAGGGTCGATCGGTGCGCCGACCAGCAGTTGAAGGGCGTTGACGTCCTGCGCCAGCGCCGTGCGCTGTTCTGCAAGATCGGCTTGTGCGGTCGCCAGCACCTGTTCGGCCTGGCGCAGGTCTGTGCGTGGCGCGATACCGCCCCGCAGCCTTGCGCGCGTAAGGTCCACGCTGCGTTCGGCGCTGGCGGTGGTATCTTGGGCAATCCTGAGCAGCGACGCATCGGCGGCATAGGTCAGCCATGCGTCGGCAATGTCGCCGACCAGCGTCAGTCGGGTTGCCCGCGCAGCCGCCTCGGTCGCGAAATAGCGATTCTGTTCGGCGCGAGTAAGCGAGGCGAGGCGGCCGAACAGATCCAGTTCGAATCCGCTTACGCCGACATCGGCAGAATAGCTGGCGCGGCCGCCCGAAGCGCGAGCGCCGGTGTCGCCAGTCCCGGCGTCATTATTGCCATTGTCCGTATAGCCGGCGCGTCCACCCAGATCGATCTGCGGCAACTGACTGGCGCGCTGAATCCGATATTGCGCCCGTGCCGCCGCGATGTTGGCGGCTGCGACGCGCAAGTCGCGATTATTGGCCAGCGCCTGTTCGATCAATCCCCGAAGCCGCGAATCCCGGAAAATATCGCGATAGGTGATGCCGGGCAGGGTAGCCTCGCTTTGCCGGAGATAGGCATCGCCAATGGGCCAGGAAGGCGGCACCGGCAGCGTCTGCTCCACCGCCTTTGGATCCATGGAACAGGCGGTCGTGGCGAGAAGGGCGGCCAGGATCAGAGCGTGCCTCATGCCTGAGCCTCCGGCTTGGGCGTGTGATGAAGATGTTTCAGCGCGTCTCGCGTCGTGCGGCGAACCATCACGTAGAATAGCGGGATGTAAAAGACCGCCAGCGCGGTCGCCGTCAACATTCCGCCGATCACCGCCGTCCCGATCGCTATACGGCTATTCGCGCCCGCGCCGGTGGAGATGGCGAGCGGCAGCACGCCAAAGATGAACGCGAGACTGGTCATGAGGATTGGCCGCAACCGGATGCGCGCGGCCTCGATTGCCGCCTCGATCACGCGCTTCCCCTGCTTTTCGGCCTGATCGGCGAACTCAATCATCAGAATCGCATTCTTCGCCGCCAGTCCCATGGTGGTCAGCAGGCCGATCTGGAGATACACGTCATTCTCAAGCCCGCGCAACGTCACCGCGGAGATGGCGCCGACCAGACCCAGCGGCACGATGAGCATGACCGCGATCGGGATGCTCCAGCTTTCGTAGAGGGCGGCAAGGCACAGGAACACAATCAGCAGCGACAGGCCGTAAAGCAGCGGCGCCTGACCGGACGACAGCCGTTCCTGATAGGACAGGCCCGCCCAGGCGACACTGGTGCCGGGATGCTGCGCCGCCAGTTCCTCCATGCGTTGCATCGCCGCCCCGGAACTGTGGCCCGGAGCGGCCTGACCCTGAAACTCGAACGAAGGTATGCCCTGGAAGCGTGACAAGGTGGTCGGCGCGGTCGACCATGAGGTCTTCGCAAAGGCCGAAAAGGGCGACATCTGCCCGTCGCCGCCGCGCACGAACCACTCGTCGATATTGAGCGGATTGGCCCGGAAGGGGGCGTCCCCCTGCACATAGACGCGCTTCACACGGCCGCGATCGACGAAGTCGTTGACGTAGCGCCCGCCATAAGCGGTGGAGAGCGTATTGTTCACGTCCGCAGGGGTCAGTCCCAGGGCCGTCACCTTCTCCTGATCGACATCCACCTTCAGCGTGGCGACGTCCGGAAGCTCGCTCAATCTGACCGAGGCAAGGATCGGATCCTTCGATGCCTGCGCCAACAACGCGTCGCGGGCGGCAAGGAATTGTGCGTTGGGCATCCCGCTGTTATTCTGCAGCTCCATGGTGAAACCGTTGGACTGGCCAAGGCCGCGGATCGCGGGGGGCACCAGCACGAAAACCTGTCCGTCGCGTATGCCCCTGAAAGCGGCGCTGGCACGCCCGACGATGGCATCGGCGCTGTTTTCCTTGCCCTTGCGCCGCGCCCAGTCGGTGAAGTTCAGGAAACCCTGACCCGTATTCTGGCCGCTGGCTCCTCCTCCTCCGCCGCCCGCGACGGTGAACAGCGTGCGCACATTGTCCTTCTCATTCTCAGCAAAATAGCGTTCGATCTGCTGCTGCACTTCAATCGTGCGGCCTTGCGTGGCGCCAGCGGGGAGGCGGATCTGGATGCTGCCCGCGCCCTGATCCTCGGTCGGCAGGAAGCCTGTGGGGAGCCGGACGAACATCAGCACCAGCAGGGCCGCGACGACCAGATAGAGAGCCACGAACAGCCATTTGCGGTCGACAACGATGCTCACCGAGTTTTCATAGCGTTCGATCATGCGATTGAAGCCGTGGTTGAACTTGTCCTTGGCATGGGTGAAAAAATGCCCGACCTGGGGAAAGCGTCGGCCAAGCCAGCTATCGTCAGGCGATGTCGCATCCTGTTTGCGCTTCAGCAGCGTCGACGTCAGCGCCGGACTGAGGATCAGGGCGACCAGAACCGAAAGCATCATGGCCGAAACCATCGTGACGGAGAACTGGCGATAGATGACGCCGGTCGACCCGCCGAAGAAGGCCATCGGCAGGAAAACGGCCGAGAGGACAAGGGCGATCGCGACCAGCGCGACCTGAATCTCCTTCATTGACTGGATCGTCGCTTCGCGGGGCGTCATCTCCGGGTTTTCTTCCAGAAGACGCTCGACATTTTCCACGACGACGATCGCATCGTCCACCAACAGGCCGATCGCCAACACCATGCCGAACAGCGTCAGCGTATTGATCGAAAAGCCCAGCAGATAGAGGATGCCCAGCGTTCCCAACAGCACCACCGGCACCGCGATCGCGGGAATCAGCGTGGCGCGCCAGCTCTGGAGGAAGACGAACATCACGACCACCACCAGCATGATCGCCTCGATCAGGGTTTTGACCACTTCCTCGACAGAAAGCTTGATGAAGTCGGTGGTGTCGTTCGCGTAGGCAAAGGCGAGGCCGGGCGGGAATGTCTTTGCAATGGCCTCAACCTCAGCCTTGACCAATTCCGCCGTCTTGAGCGCGTCGGCGCCGGGAGCGAGCGAGATTGCGATGCCGGCGCCAGGATGCTGGTTGATCCGGCTGACGGCATTGTAGTTTTCCGCGCCCAGCTCGACCCTGGCTACGTCGCGCACCCGGACGCTGCCGCCGTTGGTTTGCGTCTTCAGGATGATCGCGCCGAACTGGGTAGGCGTTTGCAGGCGCGACTGGGCCGTGATCGTCGCGTTCAGCATCTGCTCGCGCGGCTGGGGTTGGCCACCGACTTCGCCGGCGGCGACTTCGGTGTTCTGATTCTGGATCGCGGTGACGACGTCGCTGGGCATCAACGCATAAGAAGCGAGGCGATCAGGGTTGAGCCAGATACGCATCGCATAAGGGGAGCCAAAGACGTTGCTTTCGCCAACGCCCTCCACGCGACCCAGACGGTCCTGCATGTTCGACGCCATCCAGTCGGATACGTCCTGGTTGGTCATCTGGTCCGTCTGGTCAAAGACGCCGACCACCAGTAGCTGGTCCGGATTCGACTTGGTGACGCGCAAGCCTTGTTGCTGCACCTGGTTGGGCAGGCGGGTCAGCGCCTGCTGCACTTGATTTTGCACCTGAACCTGGGCGATGTCCGGATCGGTGCCCTTTTCGAACGTGGCGCTGATCGTCACCTGGCCGCGTGAACTGGACGAGGAGCTGAAGTAAAGCAGGCCGTCAATGCCTGTCAGTTGCTGCTCGATCACCTGCGTGACGCTGTTCTGGATCGTTTCCGCGGAAGCTCCGGGATAGCTGGCCCGCACATTCACCTGGGGTGGCGCGACATCGGGATACTGGGCAACGGGCAGGCCCATGATCGCACCGATCCCGCCCAGCATGACGATGATGGCCAATACCCATGCGAAGATGGGGCGGTCGATAAAGATGCGTGACATGGACCTAGTCGCCTTTGGCCGGGACGGCGTCCTTGCCGCGCTGGGGCGATGCGATGCGTTGCGGCGTGTTGGCGGGAACCGGGCGGATGGCCGCGCCGGGCCTCAGGACGCTGGCGCCGCCCTGTACGATCACCTTGTCGCCGGGGTTAAGCCCCTGCGTCACGATCCAGTTGCTCCCCTGGGCCCGCTGGGCCGTGACCTTGCGCTGCACTGCCTTGTTATCGGGGCCGACGAGAAACAGGCTGGCCTGTCCTTTGGCGTCGCGCAGCAATGCCTGTTGCGGCACCAGAAATGCGCGTGTGTCTATGGACTGTGCGAAGGCCGCCCGAACGAACATGCCAGGCAAGAGGGTTCCTCGCGGATTGGGGAAACGGGCGCGTAACGTGATGGTGCCGGTATTCTGGTCGACCATGACTTCGGAAAACTCGACCGTGCCGGATTCGGTATATTCCGAGCCGTCCTCCAGTTTCAGCCGGACCGTGGCGGTTGCGGGTTCGCTGCCGCCATCGCTCAAGGCGCGGCGCAGCGCCAGCAAGTCGGCGCTTGACTGCTGGATGTCGACGAAGATCGGATCAAGGCGCTGGATGACGGCCAGTGGATCGGCCTGGTTGGCGGTGACCAGCGCCCCTTCCGTAACCAGCGAACGCCCGATCCTGCCGGTAATCGGAGCAGGGACGTCCGTGAATCGCAGGTTTATCCGCGCCGTCTGAAGCTGGGCATTGGTTTGGGCCACGCTCGCCTGCGCCTGTCGTGCCGCGCCCGCGGCATCGGTATAATCCAGCTTCGATACGGCATCGATCTCTGCAAGCGGCCGGAAACGATCGGCCCGTGCGCGCGTCGCCTCGGCATTGGCGCGTGCACTTTGAAGATTGGCCTGCGCCTCGTCCACGGCAGCGCGATAGAGGCTGGGGTCGATTTGATAGAGTGTCTGTCCCTGGCGGACGATCGCCCCCTCCTTAAAGAACCGCTTGCGCAGAATGCCAGAGACCTGGGGGCGAACCTGCGACATCTGATAGGGCGTGACGCGCCCGTTCAACTCCGTGGTTATCGGCACGCTGGTCGGCTTTAGCACGACAAAGCCCACCTGGGCAGGCTCGCCGGCCGCGCGGCCACTGCCTTGCTTGGCGTCCTTGCCGCTCCCCGAACAGGAAGCGACCAGAACGGCGGAAAGCAGTATGGAGAAGGCCGGTCTGCACCGGAAAATCGAGAAATCGGATGTCAAGGTTGTTCATGTCCAAGGAAGGGGCTGTCGTGCTGACGTCATTTCCAACGAATAATCGAGCAGCCGATTGGGGTCACTCCAAAAAATGTATCAGATGGTATCGCCGCGACGCTCTCTTCCCGTGGAGGTCCGGAAAGCTCATTACCGATTGAGTTCGTTCAGCTATCTCGGCGCCAGTTGGCTGTCGCCAGGAACTTGCGAGATCGCGCTTCCAACAGCGGGGGCCAGTTGGTCGACCAGGATGGAGCTGGCCTCGTTCAGACCGATCAGCTCAACCATAATGCCATGGCGCCGCATCTTGGTGACGATGTCCTCCAGCGCTCCTACTGCGGTGATATCCCACAAATGGCTGTCCGTCAGGTCGATGCGCACGCATGAGGCCGTGTCCCGCAGATCAAACCGATCGGCGAAGATGTCCGCGCTGGCGAAGAAAATCTGGCCGGATACCCTGTACGTTCGCGTGTCCGTCGCTGCATCATAGTCAATGGCGACCTCCATCAGGCGCGTGACCTTGAAGGCGAAGAATACCCCGCTCAGAAGCACACCGACCGCGACGCCCATTGAGAGGTCATGCGTCGCGACCGTGACGGCGACCGTCGCGAGCATGACGATACCGGACACCTTGGGATGCCTGGCAAGGTCGCGGATCGATCCCCAGGAGAAAGTGCTGATCGACACCATGATCATGATGGCGACGAGCGCCGCCACCGGCACTTGCGCGACCCAGGGGCGCAACGGCACCATGACGAGAAGCAGGAACAGCCCAGCAACCAGCGTCGACAGGCGCCCGCGCCCGCCATAGCGCACATTGCCGACCGTTTGGCCGATCATCCCGCACCCGGCGATGCCGCCGAACAGACCCGCCGCGATGTTCGCAAGGCCAAGGCCTGTACATTCGCGTGCCTTGGAACTGGTGGTTTCGGTGAGGTCATCCACGACGCTGGCGGTCATCATCGACTCGAGCAGGCCGACGGCCGCCATGGCCAGTGCGTAGGGCGTCACGATGCGCAGCGTCTGCCAATCGATCGGAACAGCGGGGAACGTGAAGGACGGCAGCGAGGACGGCAGGCGGCCGAGGTCGGCGACAATGTGGATCGGCATGGGAAAAGCGATGCTGATCGCGGTCAGGACGAGGATGCAGATGAGCGGGGAGGGGATGGCCGTCGTGATCCGGGGCGCCAGATAGATGATGGCAAGCCCCCCTGCGATCATGGCATATGTGTGCCAACTGACGTCCAGCATCTGCGGCACTTGCGCCGAGAAGATAAGAATGGCGAGCGCATTGACGAAGCCCGTCCGCACCGATCGCGAGATGAAGCGCATCAGCACGTCGAGCTTCATCAGGCCGAAGGCGATCTGGAACAGTCCGGCCAGTAGGGTGGCAGCGAGCAGATAGTGCAGGCCATGCGCGTGGACGAGCGCGGCCGCGACCAGCGCCACGCTGCCCGCCGCGCCGGAGATCATCGCGGGACGGCCGCCCGTGAAGGCGATTACAATGCCGATCATGAAGGAGGCGAACAGGCCGACTTCGGGGTCAATGCCCGCTACGAAGGAGAAGGCGATAACCTCCGGGATCAGGGCGAAAGTGCCGACCATACCGGCCAATATGTCGCGTCGGGCATTGTCCGCGCCATTGAACCATTCGGCGCGATAGCGCGAAAGAGCACTGCTGTTCATGATTTTAACCGACGAAAGTCGCAAGGATGGCGTGGTTTGGAACTGGCGGATATCGGCCTGCGACGAGCGTTGTCCGGCGGATCGGCGGCCGGAATAGCCACCCGGAATTTCACCGGGTCCTTGCGAATAGTCTTTCCCCTAGCGGGGTGTAACGCGAACGGCAATCCAGTGCGCTGAACCGCCGCCTTTTCGATGAGTTCCCTCGGTTGGGGTCGCATCAGTCTATTCATCGATCTGCCTACGCCTTGGGGAACTTTCCGTGAGGATTTGCGCGGTTCCCTCAATCGCGTGGTGGTCAGTCACAAGGCCGAGATCGATAGTCGGACCAAGACACTGTTCAAGAGATGTGCCCTCTGGCGCTGGCAGCGCGGGAGAGCGGTTGCGCGTGCGATTATTCACTAAAGCAGTCACGCCTCCTCAGAATTGCATTTTCACCTGGCCGCCGACGGCGACGGCGTCCTTGCGCGCAGCGTAGCTGAAGGCACCCGGCTCGACGATATATTGCACGTCGGGGCGCAGGATCAGCCAGGGCGTCAGCTGGAGGCCATAGCTCAGCTCGATCGCCGTTTCACCCTGCGGCAGCGCATCCATGCCGCTCATCGGATTGTTGATCTCCGCATAGGCTTCGCGCAGGCGCGGGTTGAGCACCGCATGCACCAGCCCCAGGCCGATCGTATCGGAATCACGGCCTGTGAAGGTGCCGGTCTGGATCAGGCCCGCCATATACCAGCGAGTGATCTGCGCGGCGACGCGCGGGTTGACGGTATAGGCGCCGATCACCGCGAGTCCGCGCTTGCCCGTGCCTTCGCGCAGGATGGTCTGGCTCATGAGGAAATAATAACCCATGCGCCCGCTGACGGTGCCGGTGCCGGTGCGGCTCGTGCGCGCTGCATCGGCGGTGTCGTAATAGAAGCCCAGCTTGTAACTGCCGGGCAGCGCATGATCGCCGGGGCGCTGGCCGGGGGTGTATTCGATCTCGATCGGCAGGATCACGCCACTGGTGTGGCCCGCGAAGGGCCGGAAGGCGTTCTTCTCCAACCCCAGCGCGGGGTTCACCTGATAGATGCCGGTGCGGACGAACAGATTGTCCCGCGCGCGGATGCGGAAGGCCGCGCCCCAGCGGGCGTTGGGATAATTATACCAGCTGCTGTCGCCAGACATGGAAAGCGGGTGCGCGCAGAAAGCGGCGTTCACGAAGTTGCAGCCGGCGGAAATGCCGCCCAGATCGTTGCCCATCGCGAAATAACCAATGCGCATGTTGACGGCGCCATGGCCGAAATCCTGCTCGTAGCTCAGTTCCGACAATTTGGTGAACTGGCCGCCATAGGCTTCCTGGATCGGCAGGCGGTTGCCCACGAAGTCGCTGGAAATCCCGTGGCCGCGCCGGTCGTTGATGGTGAGGTGGAACGTCCCGCCTCTCCACCCGGCTATCCGGTCCATGTCGAGGTCGACACTGGCGCGGATCTGCTGGGTGTAGGCTGTGCCCTTGCGCAGGCCGCCCGACGCGACGGTGAACGCTTCGGAGACATAATCGGCCCGAAAGGCGATGCCGTCGGCGGCGAGGCGCGGGCGCAGTCCTCCCCAGTCGCCAGTGAGGGTGTCCCGATCGTTCGACGCGGCGGCGGCGTGCGGCTGGGCAGCGGCGGCGGGCTTTGGTCCGTCGATGGGCATGGAGTCGGTGACGGCCGGGGATGCGGTCGCCAGCATGTCCGTGGGTGCCAGATCGTCCGCAAGCGCAGTCTGCGCGATGCCCGGAGCGGACAAGCCTGCAAGAAGCGGAAGAAGGGCGATGCGGATGATGGCCAAGATCATAATCCATATGCCGCCCGGATGCATTCGATGCATCCGGGCGGCGATTGGGGGGGAGGGCGTGGAACCGCCGTCAGAGCGTATAGGCGATCACATAATCGCCGCGCTGGGGTGACTGGCGCGCGCCTCCGGCGGTGACGACGACATATTGCTTGCCGGTCCTGGGCGAGAGGTAGGTCATCGGTCCGCCCTGGCTGCCCACCGGCAGACGGCCCTTCCAGATTTCCTTGCCCGTCGCCGAATCGAAGGCGTGCAGATAGAAATCCTGCGTCCCCGCGATGAAGACGAGGCCGCCCTGCATCGTCAGCGTGCCGCCCAGCGTTGGCATCCCGATCGGGATCGGCAGGCCCATGGTGATGCCCATCGGTCCGGTATCCTCGACCGTGCCGACCGGCACCTGCCAGCGGATCTTCTGCGTCTTGAGGTCGATCGCGGTCAGCGTGCCGTAAGGCGGCGCCTGACACGGCACGCCCAGTGCGGAAAGGAAACGGTCCTTGTTCACCGCATAAGGCGTGCCCTTCATCGGGACTGCGCCCATGCCGGTGTTGATCGCTTCGCCGCCATTGCCTGCTTTGGTATTGCTGTCCGCTTTGGCGTTGCCCTCCGCCTTCTGGGGGATCATCTGCGACCACAGGCCCAGCCGCATATCGTTGGCGTAGAGCGTCTGGCTATGAGGATCGATCGACAGACCGCCCCAGTTCATGCCGCCCAGCGATCCTGGGAAGCTGAGCGAGAGGTCCGTGCCCGGCGCGGTATAGAGACCGTCATAGCGCATCCCCTTGAAGGCGATGCGGCACAGCAGTTGGTCGAACGGCGTTGCCCCCCACATATCCGCCTCGGTCAGCGTCTGCGCACCGATCTGCGGCATCCCGACCGAGCGCGGCTGGGTCAGCGCATAAGGCTCGCCCGGAATGTTGGCGGGCTTCACCGGCACGTCGACCACCTTGGTGAGCGGCTGACCGGTGCGGCGGTCGAGCACGTAGATCTGCCCCGCCTTTGTGCCGAACACCAAAGCGGGCACCGCCCGCCCGCCGGCGGCCGGGAAATCGATCAGCGTCGGCGCCATGGGCAAGTCGAAATCCCACAGGTCGTTGCGCACGGTCTGGTAATGCCACTTCTCGTTGCCGGTGGTGGCGTCGAGCGCCAGCATCGAGGCGCCATATTTGTGCTCCAGCGGCGTGCGCGGAACGCCGTAAATATCCACCGAGGGGCTGCCCATGGGGATGAACACCGTGTTCGACGCGGCGTCATAGGTCATGCCGGCCCATGAATTGGGGGTCGAGCGGGCATAGGTCTTGCCCTCCGCCGGGGCATTGCGGTCGGCCGGATTGCCCGGATCGAACGCCCAGCGCATCTTGCCGGTGATGACGTCGAAGCCGCGCAGCACGCCGCCCGGCATGTCGGTCTGCACATTGTCGGCGATCCGGCCGCCGACGACCACGGTGGTGCCCGCCATGGTGGGCGCGGAAGTGAGCTGATATTGCGGATCGGGCGCCGCGCCCAGCCCGGCCTTGAGATCGACCGCGCCATTGACGCCGAAGCCGGGGCAGAACCTTCCCGTGTCAGCATCGATAGCAATCAGGCGCGCGTCGATGGTATTCAGGAGCAGGCGGCGCCCGCATGGCGCGCCGGCGGGGAGAGGCACCGTCGTCACCGGGGTCGAACCGGGTGCCGCCGGCTGCGGCAAGGGCGCGTGAACGTCGAAATAGGCGAGGCCACGACAACGCTGCCACACCTGGCTTTTCGCGTTGATCATCGCCTTCCATTTCTCGCGGCCGGTATCGGCGTCGAGCGCGATCACATTATTGTGAGGCGTGCAGACATAGACGGTATCGCCGATCTGCAACGGCGTGGTCTGGTCTTCCGCCCCGTTGCCGTCGCTGACCGCGACATCGCCGGTACGGTAGGTCCAGGCGACCTTCAGCGCCTTCACATTGTCGCGGTTGATCTGGTCGAGCGCGGCGAAGCGGGTATTTGCCTGATCGTTGCCATAGGACGCCCAGTCCTTCTGCGCCTGCCGGCGGCGACGGGGATCAGCGCTTCTGGCATGCCGGAAAAGGCGACCGGATCGTGCGGCCGGAACATGCCAACGAAACCGGCGATGCTGCCGACCGCCAGCACGGCGGCGACGCCGAGCGCGGGCCTCCAAAAAGGTGCAAGGCCGCGCGTCCGGCGCAGCAGCGGCCACGACAGCGCGACCACCGTCGCTCCCACGCCCATCGCCAGCAGGCGCGAGATGAGGGGCCAGAAACTCAGGCCGACTTCCCACAAGGCCCACAGGATGGTGGCGAGGAAGGTGACGCCGAACAGGATCGCGCCCGCCGGGCGGCGCGTGATGATCAGGCCGCCGGAAATGGTCAGGGGAATGCCTGCGAGCAGGAAATACCAGCTACCGCCGAGCGTCACGAGCCTGATGCCACCGATTGCGAAGAACAGACCGGCCAATGTATGATCAGGCCGAGCAGGATCAGCCATCCCCTCGCCAATATGCCCGTATCGCTTGGGGTGCTTGTCACCGTTCTTGTCCTTTCAAGCCGTTCTACTCGATGTTTTCCCCGATCGTCCATTGGCGGTCGATCAATCAGGCAGTGTTGTTGGCGCTGCCGCCGCCGGTCACGTCATAGGTGGCGCCCGAAACCATGTAGGCGTTGTCACGAGTCCGATCCATCCCGCGCCGGCGAAAATGAGGTCGATGGCGAGCAGCATATTGAGGATGAACAGGCTCGAGATGGGCCACAAGCTGTGTTTACCTTCAGGAGACATTTGTCACGAAAGCCAGTAGGAGTTCCAATGACTATATTTATAGCTCGTCATGCTTGATAGGCACAAGATTTGATTTGTTCACGTCCGTTCAAATGATCACTCTAACTAATCGGAGCGGATGGTCCCATTCGCCAAAGATAGGCGACATCAAGATCCATTGTCGCGCCTCGGCGGGTTTCATCTGCGTGAAAATGACGAGCCGCAAAACCTCAAGCAAAGGAGATCGCGAACCGACTCTATGTCGCATGGGCGCATAAGGGGCGCTCCCGACAGCATCGGCCGAGAGGGACTCTTTTTGCCGGCGCGATCAGGCCGTCGCTGTCGACGCTATCAAGCTGTCTCTGCAAGATGGATCAATCAACAATCTGGTGGAGCTGGAGGCGATCGCCTTGTCCTGCTCAACGGTGCGGGCCGTGGGACGGTATATCGGAAAAGAGGGCAGGGGGTGAACCGTCACCCCCTGTCCCCTTGTGCGTAAATTAGAAGGAGATCTTCACGTCGACACCATACATGCGCGGTTCGGCGTAGAAGACCGAATTGAAGCCGGCCGAAGACGCCGAGTTGGCAGCCCCCGCACGATACAGTTTGTTGAACAGGTTGCGGGCGAAGAAACCCACATCCACGCTGCTGCCGCCGATGTCCCGCCAATCGATACGGGTGTTGACCACAGCATAGGCCGCCTGGCTGAGCGTCTTGTCGTTTTTGAACGGACCGAAATAGACCCGGCTAGAGCGGAACACGTCGGCGTTGAAGACCAGCGATCCCAGATCGTCCGGCAACATGGCTTCATAGGTCACATTGGCACCGAGCGTCAGAGCCGGCGCATAGGGAAAGGCAGTATCCTTCGTGGTGGTGGGAAAGGCCGCGAATGTGGGCGTATTGAACAGCGGCGGAATACCTGTCGAGGTATATTTGGCGTCGTTGTACGAGGCGAAGCCGCCGATGGTCAGGCCCCCCATCGGTGAGATGGTGGCATCGATATCGAAACCCTGTACCGTTGCATTGCCTGCATTGACGATGATGGTGCCGGCCGACGGATCATTGCTCGAATTGCCGTCGCCGTCAAAGCCGTTCAGGCCATTGATGCCGCGCTGCGACCCCTTGTATCGACCCCTGAAGACATCGAGGTTCAACGTGCCGCGCATGCCTGCCACCTGCCAATGGGTTTTGGCGCCCAGTTCGATGTCGGTCACGGTTTCCGGCGCATAGGACTGGAACGGCGCCAGGCTGTTCGGCGCTAACGGATTGAAGAGCGGGGCATTCACGCCGCCCGACCGATAGCCGCGACGCAATGTCGCATACAGGAAGATCGCGTCGGAAGCCTGATAGTTGAGGCCCACATTCCACGTCCAGGCCGCCGATTTATCTTCCGTTAGCGCGCCCTTGACGAAGGTCGGCGTGCCATTAACCGTCAGCGAGGTGCCGTTGACGCACTGTGCCAGCGTGGTTTGCGGCGTACTTTTGGGAACGAACGGGTTGTTGGCCGGATAGCCGCCCGCGCAGGCCTGTGTCTCATCCCAGGTGTGACGGACGCCAAGGTCAAGCTTTAGACCTTGCACCAGATCGCTGAAATCATAGGTCGCTTGGCCAAACAGCGCCTTGCTGGTCTGCGTCCGGTGCGCCATGATGACCGACGGAGAAGCGAGACTGTAGAATGTCGCCAGCGTCAGGCCCTGTGGGCCGTTCGGCTTGCTCTTGAGATAAAAGGCACCCAAGATAGTCGATAGTTTGTGGTCGAAGAAATCACCCTGAATTTGAAACTCGTCGCTCGTCTGCTTGATGTTCTGGTTTTGGTCGGCAACGATCAGTTTCATCGTCGTGGCATCGGAATCGTTGGTGGTTGACGATTTCGCCAAGCGAAGGCCGAAGATATTCTTCAGCGTGATTGATCCCAGATTCACCGTGGTCGTATTGGACAGGCCGGTTACGAGTGCCTTTATCTGGTGAACTTCGTTGCTGTAGGTTTTGCGCGGACCGGCGGCCTGCTGACGGGCCAACGCCAGGTCGATATCGCAATTGGGCGATGTGCCGCAGTCATAGAAGGTATTGAGACCCGGATTTCTCTCCGGAATGGGGTCCGGGTAGACATAATTCAGAATGCCGCCATCACCGCTACGGTTCATCTTGAAATAATCGAAGACGGTGACATTGCGAATGAAGTCGGTCGGTTCGGCCAGCAACGAAATGCGGAAGGCGGTATCGTTGATGTCGTCGCGACGGAGTCCGCCTTGATTGACGACCTTGGTATAGCCGTCGCGTTTGATGCGCTGGCCAGCCACACGGAGCGCGAGCTTGCCGTCGATGATAGGCACGTTGATCGCGCCTTCGGCCTGACGACGGTCATAATTTCCATAGCCGCCCATCAGATAGCCTTCGAGGTTGTACGTCGGCTCCTTGGAATAGACCAGCAATGCGCCAGAGGTGGAATTGCGGCCGAACAATGTGCCTTGCGGACCTTTGAGAACCTGAAGCGAGGCCAAATCGTAGGTCGGAATGATGCTGGCGATATAGGGGAGGGGCACGTCTTGGAAATAGGTCAGCACCGGCTGTGCGGCATCGCCGATATTGGCGCGGCTCTGGCCACGAATCACGACCTGCGGATTGGTCGTGCCGCCCGAATTGCCGAAGGTCAGGCCAGGTGTGGACTGGGCCACCTGTGCGATGCTGGTGACGGACTTGTTGTTTAACGACTCCTGCGAAAAGGCGGACACCGAGATGGGAACGCGCGAAAGGCTTTCCTCACGACGACGCGCGGTCACGATGATTTCGCTGGAGGAGCCGATTTCTTCCGCCTGAGGCGCTCTATTTGTGGCGGCATCGCTTGAGGCCTGGGCTAATGCCGGGCTTCCATACGCAATAGCGAGGCTCGAACCGAGCGCAAGCGCAGCTTTTATACGCATAAATCCTCTCCCTGATCCATAATTATCCGGCATCGATATGCCGGTTTTCATTAGCGTCGCGGGCCAGCACTGTAGTGCTTTTGCCCGGTAGCATACGGTCATTGCCCGATCGGTAGCTTGCCGCCGACCGAGAACCAGG
>Ga0182735_1000679_pt1 | contig 25871 bp, 35 predicted proteins | sample eDN5th30CKraftMG_FD_128524 | JGI IMG/M metagenome (GOLD analysis project Ga0182735, IMG submission 128524) | Enriched Miracle-Growth compost microbial communities from Emeryville, California, USA - eDNA 5th pass 30_C Kraft MG (version 2) (version 2) ...
GAGGTTCGAGCCGACCGCAACGTGCCGGGCATCACCGATATCGGCCGCAACGTCACCGGCTCGATCGAGACGCGATTCTCGTACGGCACCTACGACACATGGCTGGAGCGCTTGCTGTGCTCGACCTTCTCGACGAATGTCCTGAAGAATGGCGTCACGCAGAAGGCCGGCACCCTGGAAATGACCTACGAACAGGGCGCGACCGACAGCTATATCCGCTATCGCGGGTGCCGCTGGAACACGCTCGACCTCAACATGCGGTCCCGCCAGCCCGTCCAGGCGACGTGGGGTATCATGGGGATCGGCAGCCCGACGCCGACCTCCGCCATCATCACCGGTGCCACTTACCTGCCGGCGACCACCACCGAGGATTTCAACGCCGGCCTCAACGTGGCCAACATGTCGATCCTGTCGACTGCCATGGTGTCGTCGCCAAAGGTGCAGGCGTTGTCGCTGCGCATCAACAACAACATCTACCAGGTCGATGTCGTCGGCCAGTACGACGCCTACGGTCACGGGCTGGGCCGGTTCGAGGTCACCGGCAACATGACGGTGCTGTTCGAGGACCTGGCCGCCTATACCGCGATCCTCGATCACGAGGACGTGGCGATCGGCTTCGACCTCAGCGACAAGGCCGGCAACAAGTACACCTTCGCCATTCCGAAGGTGAAGTTCACCGACGGCGGGCCGGCCGCGCCCGGCAACGGTCAGCCCGTCGTGCTGGAGGTCCCGTTCCAAGCGTTCTACGACGCCAGCAGCGCCGCCTCGATCTCCATCACGAAGACGAGTGCGTAATGGCCAGGAAGCAGAAAGCCGACCAGCCGGCCGATGCTGGACCTGAGGCCATCCTGCCACTGACCGACTTCCGGGGCGATCCTTGGGAAACCGGAGACGAGAACGCCGTAGCCTTCAAGGCCGGCATCCTGTCGTCGCCGGTGCCGGTCGGGTTCGCGCAGCGCATGCGCGACGAGGGCAAGGCAGCAACGAGGCGGGTTCCCGATGGTGAGCCGCTGAACATCACCGACGAGGAACGCGCAGCGTTGCCCGCTCTTGACCCGAATGCGGCCGATGATCCGGCGACCTACACCACGGGCAAAGCTAAGGCCTGACCTATCCCGGCCGGCACCGGGCAGAGTTCGTGCGCACGATAGGCGGCAGGTTGTCGGGCCTGCCGCCACCCCCTTCCGACAAAGGACATCATCATGACCATCAAGCTCGGCAGCCTCGCGGCTGACTTGTCGAAAGAACGTGAAGGCGAATGGATCGAGCCGAAGGAATGGCCGGGTCTCAATCCTGAAAGGCCGCTGGAGCAGACCCAGCTCCCCGGTGTCGCCTTCCTCGTCCGGTCGACGAATTATCCGCCCTACGTCACGGCCCGACAGACGGCACTTGAAGACCTGAAGAAGGACTATCCCAACGACAAGGTACCGCCCGAAGTCGCGGCCCGCATCGAGGGTCAGCTTGCCGTCGAGCACCTACTGCTGGGCTGGGAGGGCTTCGACATCGCCTATTCGGCCGATGCGGTGAAGGTGATCCTTGCCGCCGAGGAACATCGTGTTTTGCGCACGATGATCTACTGGTGCGCCGGCCGCGTCGGCAAGCGCCAGGTCGAGTTCGTCGCGGACGCAACAAAAAACTCCGCAGCGCCTTCCGCTGGCAAATAAGCAGGAAGGCGCCAGAACAAGAGGAATGGGTCAAGGAACTCATCAAGGCGTACCCCGACGAAAAATGGCTGGAGCGCGCCGTTGAGAAACCGCCTGCCGGTGCGGAGCCGGAAGCGTGGCACGCCTTTTACCTGCGGGCGTGGTCGGTTCTTCGCTTCGATCGGCAATATGGCGCTTTCGGCGGCGAAACGCCGATCAGCTTCATGGCGCTGGACGGATATGCCCGGCGCTACGGCATCGAGGGCGAGGCGTTCGAACGGTTCCTAGCCTTCATGACCGCGCTCGACGATGAGTGGCTGGAATATGTCAGCCGATCTACCTCGGGCGCGCGTTGATGGGGATGCCGGCAGTTTCACACGCCCCGAGCACCAGCAGGGCAGATGTTTGGGACGCATCCCCCATTGCGACCAACTCAAAGTCGCGGTTTTTGTGGAACTTACCGATATATGGCGTTTGTCCAGTGTAGCCGCCGAAGCTGTTCTTGGAATTGACCCAACCGCAGACAACCAGTTCTTCCGATCCATTCCAAATACGCGAGACAGCGCGTATCGGACCGAAGCGGGCGGATTCCGGGTCTTTCAGTCTGGCTGCTACTTGTCGCTGGGTTTCCGAGCGAAATGCTGAATCGACCCGCCATTCCTTCAGATAGGTAGCCGTAGATGTTTGCGTGGACACTGGTGAGGCTTGACACCCTGCAAGGATGACCAGCGCACCCATCGCGGCAACCATTTTTCTCATGTTTTTGTCCCCCTCCGCCAGCACATTACTCTTTGGTTTGGAGAAATCCATTGGTTCAGCAAATCTCGGCGCTGATCGTTCAGCCCGTCCTCGACCCGTCGAAATATTCTCCCGGCGCTCAGGAGAAGGTTGCGGCCGACAAGGCGATGGTCACGTCTGCGCGCGAAGCTGGTGCTGCTCAGCAGGGTCTCTCGGTCGTCCTTACCGATACATCGGCAAAGATCACGACTGCCGGCGACGTCGTTACGCGTCTGGAACGCACTTACGTTGCAGGTGCGAAGCAGGCGTTGATGTTCGAACGCGATCTCAGTGCACTGAACCGTGCCATCGAGACGGGCAAGACCGACATTGCTGACGCCGCCAACATTCTCGTCGGCATGAACCAGAAACTTGGCTTGAGCGCGGATGCTTCGTCGATTGCGGCGTCCGGTCAGTCGAAGCTGGCCGCCGCCGTCACTTTAGCGAACGACAGGATCAGGCAACAGACGACACTTTTGAATGATGTCGCCATTGCAGAGGCCCGTGCCGCGCAGATGGCGGAAAATCAGCGACAGGCCGCCGCCGCCAATCAGGGCAGGTTCAATCAGATCCTCGGTGTCGGCGGCCCGGTAGTCAGCGCCCCGGCATCTGCCAGTGTATTTCAGGCGGAGTTCGATCGTCTGGATGTGATCGCCGCACGGAAGGCACAGCAGATCGGCCAAAACTTCGCGGCTGATCTCGATGCCTCACTTTCGACTGGCATCTCGAAGGTGGCCAGAGATTCGGCTGCAATCTTTCAGGCTGAATTCGCGCGCATAGACGAAATTGCGAGCCTTAAGGCTCAGCAGGCCGGAGCCATCTTCCAGTCTGATCTGAACGCATCGTTCGGTATCGGTACGTCTGGCAAATCTGCGAACGCATCGGCATCAGTTTTCGAGCAAGCAGCGCGCGAAAGCGAGATGTATGAACAGAAAGCGCGCGATCTGCGCGCCGCGCTTGGCGATGTGTCGATCATGCAGGATCGGCTTAACGCTGAGCTTGCCGAGTATGCTGTTCTCGCCGAACGCGGCCTAATCACTTCCGAACAGTTTGCCAAGGCGCAAGCTATGGCGCGAGCCCGCAGTGCCGGCGGCCCGAGCCCCGGTCTGGCACGCGCTGCGGGGTTCAATGCAGGTCAACAGCTTCAGGACATCGCTATGATGTCGATGCTTGGCCAGTCACCTATGACGCTTGCGCTGCAGCAGGGCCCGCAACTGGCTTCTGCTATTGAAATGGGGGGCGGACTGGCAGCGCTTCGGGCGGGCCTCGTGTCGCTTGTCAGCCCGACCACCTTGCTCACGGTCGGTTTGACTGCCGCGACGGCGGCGGCAATTCAATATTTCTCCAAAGCCAAGGACAGCGCGCAGGACCTCAACAAGGTTCTGTCGCGGCAGAAGGAAATCCTCCAGTCGCTTGGACCGGCGTACCAGGAACTCGCGCGTGCGCAGAGCGGTCCGTTCGAGAGCACAGCTGTAGCCCGACTTTCGCTCCAGGCCAATCTTGAAGACGCTCGTAAGGCCTTGAAGGATCAGGCAGGGTCAGCACTCAGGGAAGCGCAGGGGGCGGGAGGCACGTTCCTTGGACTGCTCGGCGCGCTGCCGGAAGGCACACAAAGGTTACTCGGTCGTAGCCCTGCTTCAATCGAGTTTGACCGCATCGTCGACGCGGCATCCAAGGGCAAAATGAGCATCAATGACGCTCGTGCCGCGCTGGCGCATTTCGGCCAGGAACATCCTGACTTCGGCTATGTCATCGGCCGTTTCATCTCGATGACCAATACCGCAGCAGAGACCGAGCGTCAGGTCAAGTCACTGGAAGGTACGCTTAACCGGCTGGGCAACCCGGATCGAGCCTCGGTCGGCGGCCCTGCCGCTCTGGATCGTGCCCAGCGGACAGGCCGGGACAGCGCGATCATGCGCCAGCGCTTCGGCGACGATCCTTTCGCCAATATGCGCGAGGAACAGCGCCAAAAGGAAAAGACCCTCGCTGAAGCTCAGAAAGATCGTGCCCGGGCACTCGACCAGGCAGTCGACTCTCAGCGCCTCGAGCTCGCCCTGATCGGCAAAACGACCGGCGAAGCTGCCCGAATGCGTTTCGAGTTTGAGCGAATCCAGGCATTGCGTGAGGATGCGGCCCGCAATGGTGTGGCAGTCGATGAGAAAGAGTTAGCTCTCATCAGGGCAAAGGCCGCCGAGTATGCCAAATACGCCGACGCCATTGCCCGCGCCAATCTTGGTCGCGATCTCGCTTTCGAGCGCTCACAAATGGGTCTGTCCACGCCGGATCAGGCCGTCGCTTCGCGCCTTCAGAGTGCTGGCCTGTCGGTAGATCTGGACAGCCAGGCCGCCAAGGAAATCCGCATCAACGAAATCCTGAAGCAGCGCGTCGGCATCTGGAACGACATCCGCGACACCGGCATGGATGCGATCGACCAGCTGGTCAGTAGCGCCAGCCGGGGTTTTGATGACATCGGCGACGTGGTGGAGGGCATCGCCAGCGACATCACGAAGCAAATCCTGCAGCTTTCCGTCGCCAACCCGCTGAAGAACGCAATCTATGGTGCCGGGCTCCCGACGCTCGACGATGCGGGCGGCATAGGTGGCTTCCTCGGCACTCTGCTCGGCAAGACGCCGAATCCGGCTGCAGGCTTCCAGTCCGTCGGCGCTATGACGGTGAATGCCGGTTCGGTGGTGGTGACCGGCTCGATCGGCGTCAACGGCGGGGCTGCCGTCCTCGACCGGCTGTTCCCGGCTGAAAACGCCAACGGCGCCAATCTTCCGATCTCCGGCATGTCCTCATACGCGGCCGCCATACGCTCGATCGAGAGCGCAGGGAACGGCGGGTATAGCGCGCTCGGGCCGCTCCTGAAGAACGGTGACCAGGCTCTTGGTGCCTACGGCATCATGCGCTCGAACCTGCCATCGTGGTCGATGGCCGCGCTGGGGCGCAATGTCTCACAGTCTGAATTCATGGGCTCGTCGAGCATCCAGGATGCCATCTTCCAGAATCGGTTCGGCAGCTATTTGTCGAAGTACGGCAACGCGCAGGACGCTGCTTCGACGTGGTTCACCGGGCGTCCGTTGGCGAGCGGGAAAAACGCCGTCGACATTCTCGGCACCTCGGGCGCGGCCTATGTCGAGAAGTTCAACCGGGCGCTGGGTGGAACCACCAGCGGCGTCATGGACTTCGGAAAAGGCCTGCGCGACGGCCTCGGCCAATTCGGCGACGGGTTGGGCGACCTTTGGGGCAAGCTCGGCACCTTCCTGCAATCGCCGCTTGGTGGCGGATCATCGTGGTTTCAGGGCTTGTCATCGATGTTCGGCGGCATCAGCGGCGCGATGAACCATATGCTGTCGATCTCGCCAGCTGCGACCGGGGACATCCTGTCCGGCGTGTGGGGCGCATTCGACAGGGGCGGCTACACTGGCGACGGTGGCAAATATCAGGTGGCCGGACTGGCTCACCGCGGGGAGTTCTACTTTTCCAAGGAAGCCACTGCCAATCTCGGGGTGGATTATCTCTCGTCGCTGCATGAGGTCGGCCGACGCGGACGCGGATTTGCTGGCGGCGGTTTCGCCGGGGGGGCGGTTCCATCCGGTTGGCGTACCTCCGGGGCTTCCAGCCAGAGCAATGGCATCAAAGTCGTCGTCAACAATTATGGCGAGCCGACAGACGCCAGCGTCCAGCAAAGCACAGACGCGGACGGCAGCACCGTGATCGAGGTCATGATGGAAAAGAAGATTCGGGATGAGGTGACCCGCCCGAGCGCGGCCACCAACCGTCAACTACGCGGGACCTATGGCCTCACCAACCAGGTGGTACGCCGATGATCTCTTGGCCATCCACTTTACCGCAGCGCGCGCTCCGGGACGGGTATCAGTCGGGGTTCGGCGATGGCCGCGCCAGAACCGAAACCGATTCCGGCGTTGCCAAGATGCGCCGCCGGTTCTCGGCCGTTCCAAGACCGCTGACTTTCTCCATGTACATGTCGGCCGCCCAACTGGTGACGTTCAAGACGTTCATGACCACCGATACAGCCGGCGGCATCAAGCCCTTTACGTTTCCGGCTCAGGAAGAGGACGGGTCGTGGATCGTCCAGTTCGGCCGCGAGATGCCCCGTTGGGTGCCGAAAGGCATCGACTGGATCGTGTCTTTTGACCTGGTGATCCTGCCATGAGGACCGTTTCCGACGCCTTCCGGACGGCGGCGTTCGCGCAGGAGACGGACGAACTGCCCGTCATGCTGCTGACGATCTCCCATCCGGACCTTAGCACCACGTGGCGTTTGTCGAGCGACAACAAGGATCTTCTGGACGCGGAAGACCAATTGCGCGGCACGATAAGCCGGGGCCAAAGCTTCTACTTCTTCCCGATGGACGTGTCGCTGCCCGAGGAGGGCGAGGATGCGTCGAACGTCATCCAGATCACGCTCGACAACGTGACGCGCGAGGTCACGCCGCTGCTCAAGTCGACGGTGACGCCGGCGTCGGTGACGATCGAGATCGTGCTCGCCAGCGCGCCCGATGACGTCGAGATCGAGTTTCCCGACTTCGAGCTGGTTTCGGCCGACGTCGACGCCGGATCGGTGGTTCTGTCGCTGACCGTCGACACCATGCCTCGGAGCCTTTCCCGGCCGACAATTTCACGCCGTCGTCCTTCGGCGGGCTGTGGGTATCCACCTGAGATGATCGACCTGAACCGCTATGTCGGCCTGCCCTGGCAGGATCGCGGCCGCACGCCCGATGGATGCGACTGCTGGGGCTTGCTGCGCATTGTCTATGCCGGCGAACTCGGCATCGAACTGCCCGACCATTCGAACGGGTATGCCGACACGTCCGACCGCCGAGCCGTCTCCGGGCTGATTGAGGCAGGGTTGGGAGAGTGGCTACCTGTCGCGCCGGGCACAGAGCGGCCTCTGGACGCGATCCTGATCCGTCAGGCGCCTTGGCACGTCGGCGTCATCGTGCGGCGAGGACTAATGCTGCACATGCCGGAGAACGGCACCAGTTGCATCGAAGCTTATGACACCGGCCGCTGGTCGCGACGGGTCGAGGGAATCTACCGTCACGGGGAGGCAGCACGATGAACGCACTCGTCCGCGCGCCGCTCGACGGCGACATTCTCGGCCCGGCCGACGTCATCACCGTCACGGCCGCTGTTCATCCGCTGAAGCCGAAAGCGGAAATCCTGATCCTGCCTGCCGGTCTGTCGCTCGCCGAGATCGCCGCCGAAGTGGGCAAGCGATGTCAGGTCTCGCGTCTTTCGCGCGGCGCCGACATATCGATCTCCGGTCACGTGGTGGACGTGGCCCTGTGGCCCAAGGTCCGCGTAAAAGCCGGCGCCCATGTCACAGTACGAGCTCGCGCTGGAAAAGCCATCGGCAGCATTCTCAAATCGGTCCTGATGATCGCCCTGTCGGTTGCTGCCGCGTGGATCGTCGGGCCGGCGGGGCTTGGCATCGCGGCCGCCATCGGGGGAACGGCCGGCCAGGTCGTTGCATCGCTCGCCGCCGGCGCGATCATGATGGCGGGCAGCATTGCCCTCAATGCGCTTTTCCCGCCAACGCAGACGAAGGCGCAGGACAACAATCCGTCATATTCAATTTCGGCCGGCAGGAACGGCGCGTCGAAATGGGGTCCGATCCCCGTGGTGCTGGGCAAGGTTCGTGCTCATCCGAAATATGCCGCGCTGCCTTACACCGAGTTCGACGGTGACGATCAGTATCTGCGCATGCTGTTCGTGTGGGGCTATGGACCGGTCAAGATCGAGGATATCCGCATCGGCGACACGTCGATCAGCGAGTTCGATGACGTCCAGATCGAGACCTTCGAGGGCTACGGCGACGACCTCCAGCAGACCATCTATCCCTCCGAGGTTGTCCAGGACGACCTCTCGATAGAGCCGGAGCAAAACAAGCCTGTCGTGCGGACCTCGGCCGACGACGCCGACGAGGTGATTCTCGACTTCGTGGCGCCCTCCGGCATCTGCAAGATGTCCGATGAGGGCGACCGCAACCGATATACGGTGTCGTTCAAGGTGGAATTCAGCGCCGCCGGGGCCAACGCTTGGGTCGACAAGGGCGAGGTTACCTTCACCGCTGCCACCAACAATGCCTTGCGCCGGTCCTTCCGCTATCCGGTGGCGAAGGGGCAATACGATGTGCGCGTCACCCGACTGACGAAGGATTCCAACAGCACCAAGGTCTTCGACACGTTGTCGTGGACCGCGATCAAGAGCTTCAGGATCGGCAATCCGCCGATCTCGTTCGGGAAGCCCCTCGCCATCACCGCGCTGCGCATCCGCGCCAGCAAGCAACTCAACGGCGTCGTCGATACCCTGAACGCTCTGGTCACGTCGGTCACCAAGAGTTGGGACGGTTCGGCCTGGGTCGATGCGCAGGAAACCCGCAACCCGGCCGATCTGATGCGTCTCGTGCTGCAGGGGCCGGCCAATGCGCGGGCGGTGACCGATGGCCGGGTCGATCTCTCGACGCTGGCGGCCTTTGCCGACCATTGCACGGCGAAGGGCTACACCTTCGACATGTACCGGGATTTCACGGCTTCGGTGCGCGACACGCTGCGCGACGTCGCTGCGGCTGGGCGAGCGGTGCCGACCTTCAAGGATGGCAAATGGTCGGTGACGTGGGAACAGGAAGACGCGCCCGTTATCCAGCATTTTACGCCACGCAACAGCCGGGATTTCCGCTGGAACCAGACCTATCGCACGCTCCCGCATGGGCTGCGCTGCAAGTTCGTCAACGCTGCGAAGGACTATGTGGAGGACGAACTCCTGTGCTTTGCGGATGGCTACGACAAGAACAGCGCCACGCTCTATGAGCAGGCAGAGTTTCCCGGCGTCACCTCGGCAGAGATCGTCTACAAGCACGGGCTGTATCGCCTTGCTGACGCCACTGACCGGCCGGCCGTCTATACCTTCACGGTGGATTTCGAGCACCTTGTGGCCCAGCGCGGCGATCGCGTGGCGATGGCCTATGACGTCGTTGAACAGGGCCTCGCCTCAGGCCGAATAAAGGCGGTCAGCGGCCAGGAACTCACGCTCGATGAGCCTGCCGTCATGGAGGCCGGCAAGTTTTACGGTATCCGTATCCGCCGCAGGGATGGCACATCGATCGTGCGCCAGGTGGCGACCGTCGCCGGCGAGCAGAGCGTCATCACGATCACTGGCACGGTGCCGGAGGTCGGTGATCTCTACACCTTCGGCATCCGTGATCAGGAAACGGGCATCTACCGTATCCTGCGCATTCGGCCCGGCAGCGATCTCACGGCTGAAGTCGATCTCGTTGACGACGGACCGAACGTCGAGGCCGGTGACGGCGAAACGGATATCCCGTCAGGGACGGTCACGCCACCGCCTCTGATCTCCAGCTTCACCCCGTTTGGGTTGCGCGCCGACGCATTTGTAAAGCCGGGGCAGACCGGCAACGTCTATGCCGTCCGTATCTACTGGCAGGCGGTGATCGGGCCTGAATACCTCTCGTTCGAGGTCGTCGGCAGCGGTGATGACGGGAACGTCCGGCAGACGGTCGGGGGCGGTGAACAGTCGGCCGAATTCAGCGAAATGCCGTCCGGTAACTGGAGCTTCACCGTACGCGGCCTGATGGCTGATGGTCGCTACACCTTGGCGTCAGTACCGCTCGCGGTATCCATCAACGTTCCGCACGATGACTTGGGCGTCGGTCTCGGCGACACGCAGGCTGACGTCTACGACAGAATCCAGCAGCTGCAGGCTGGTCTGGACGATGCGGTGGCCCGCATGGAAATGATCGCTGCCGCCACGGCCGAGGCCACGGGCAAGGACATCGAACTCCACACTGTCGCCAAGCGGTTCCAGGATGCGACCGCCGTTGCCATGCGGGAGATGACGGCGAGCATCACCGACATCGACGGTCAGTTGCAGGCGCAGGCCGTGATCGTGGATGCCGTGCAGGCAGCCGTGGGCAACGTGTCGGCGGATGGCCTGCGCAAGATCGAGGTAACGGCCGGCGCTGGCGACGTCGTAGCCCGCCTTACCGACATGGTGCGAGCCACGGTCGATGATGTCTGGGTCGAGGCAGGGACGATTGTCGAGGTAGGGTTTACCGGCGGCGATCCGACAAAGCCCTTCGCGAACTACCTGATCGCGGCGTCGCGGTTCGTCATCTTCGATCCGAACACCGGAGAGCAGTCGAAGCCAATGACCTATGAGTCTGGCGCGCTAAAGCTCGACGTGGGCATGATCGGCAAGGCCATCATCACCAAGTTCAGAACACCCACGAACAAGGTGCAGATCGGCGTCTTTGACGACAATTCTGAAGGTATCCGGATATCGACATGAGCCAGGTTCTCTATGCAGGCACGAAGGCCGGCGTGCCCGTCCTGAAGGTCATGGCGAATGACGTCGACGATCCGCTGACAACACCGAACAATCACCACGGCGCGTTTCGCTTCAACAACGAAAACTCGAAGGTCGGTTACATCGACCAGATCATCGAAATCCCCGTGGACTTTGCGAAATACCCGTCAGGGTCAGCCACGTCGCCGAACGTCTATTTTTATCCGGACGGGACCAATTTCAGCAACTGCACGGCAATCATCACATCAAGCAAGGGCGGGCCGAGCCTGAATATCCCGCAGATGTCATGGCAGCTCCTGAAGGAGTTTTTCGGGAAATCGTATCAGCCGCTCGTGGAGATGCGTTACGCGGATATCATTCCCGGTAACGTCCTCACTGGCCCGTACATTGACACCAACACCGGCCGGGTATCCGAACGTGGATATTCTATCAGTTCGCCGGCCTACGATGCGAAATCGAACTATGGCCAGGCTTCAACGACGTTCGGTGGGCCTGTCCGCAGCACTGGCTTCGCTACGCGCTTCATGCGGGCCGGGCAGAAGTGCATCGTCACGTGCTTCAACTTGCCTGCCCACAACGTGCCGATCCCTGATTTCTCCACCACGCCAGCGGCAGGGCAGGAAGTCATCCGCATTGATGACAAAATGTGCCGGATCGCTCTGCCGGGGCGCACAGTAACAGACACAAACCCGGACTATTTCATCCTGCACGAGAACAAGATTCCGGCCAAGGTGCTGGCAAGCGGGGAGATCAGTGTCACGCTGGACGGCACCGCTGTGATAAACCTTCCCATGAGCGTCACCGGCTCGGCTTACATGGACTTCCTCGCCAAGCGGGATACCGACGCCCGCTTCTGGAATCCTCCGTTCCACAGCAGCACCAACGAGAACCAGAGCCTGTCGTTTACCTACACGGTTTCGGGCAGCGCCATCACCATCGTCAATACCTCGCGCTATGCGATCACGATCCGCTACATGGTCTGCGCGGCCGACAGCGCGGGTTTCTCGACTGGCGGCAGTCGCGTGATGCTCTCGGGTAATGACGGGTCGCAGGACTATATTCAGATCAAGCGGCCGGGCTCGTCCGATAGCAGCCCAACGCTCAGCGACATCATGATCGACACGCGGCTGACCTATCTGCCGATTCTGGCAGAGGGGTTTCTGTCCTATCCGGCTGACTTCCCGACAGCCATATCTGGATCGGATCGCTTCAAGGGCGAGCGAATGGGGACGGTCACGTTCGACAATCCCGACGGCCTGCTGCCCTTCGCCAAATGTGGGGCCATATTCGCGGGCGAGGCGCAGTCGAACGTCTACACGATCAATCCCCTGTCGGTCTGGGGCAACCACGAAATCTGCGTCGGCGGAACGTATGATGGTCGCGCCAGCGGCGAATCTACCTGGGCCGAAATCTTCGACACGAGCGTCAATTTCTATTCCGGCGGGCTGAACAGGAAGTGGCTCTTTGCTGGCGACACCTGGGTCTATCGGTCGACGATGCTCGGCCTCCGCTACTACATCTTCGGCATCCCGAACGGACTTTGACCATGACATCTCTGATCTACAACACCGGCACGGTGAGCGTGTCGGCCGGCTCTGCTGTTGTCACCGGCAACATGACCGGATGGGCCGTTGCGCTGGTGACGGGCGGGCTGTTTTCGTGCGCTGGCATCTCGATCCCGATTGCGTCCGTCGAGAGCGACACGAGCCTGACGCTGGCATATCCGTGGACGGGTGCCGACGCTACCGGCGCGGCCTATGCCATCGCCCGCGATACCAGCGAGGCAACCCGCGCCGCGTGGACGAACGACCGGCTGGCGACCATCATCCAGCGGCTGTCGCTTGTCGGTATCCATCCCGATGGCAGCGGCACGATTGCCGAGCGTGACGCGCTCGATCCGGTGCCGGCGGTTGGCTATCTCTGGCTCTATGCCGAGGCCGGCAATGATCTAGCGATCTACCGCAAGACCGCGTCCGGGTGGGACGGGCCGTTTGATGTGCGGGGCGACGTCGGTGGCACCGGCGGCTCCGGCCCCGCTGCAACGATTGCAGTCGGCGATGTGACGACGGTAGCGCCTGGCGATCCCGCCACGGTGACCAATTCGGGTACCTCGTCGGCAGCTGTCTTTAACTTCGAGATACCACAGGGGGCGAAGGGCGATCTCGGCCCTGTCGGCCCTGCCTACGAGAGCTATGCGGTGTCGATCTACAAGGCCGATGGCATCGGCGCCGGCGGCTACTATGCCGATCGCCGCGCCAATGCAAACAGCGTGCAGGACACAGTCTATGCTGAGGTCATTGACGGTGATGTCGGTGTAGAAATCGACCTGTATCTCGAGGTCGGCGGTGCCATGGTCTACGGGCCGGTTACGGTCGCGCCCGGCGCGCCTGTAACCGCTACTGGCCTTGCCATCCCGGTCGCGCAGGCGGCCAGCGTCAATTGGGTGGTGGCCTCGGTCATCGGCGGCGCCGTGCGCGACCTCTTTGCAAAGAGCTACGGAGCGCACGCATGACCATCCAGTACATCGGCCGCGCCGCACCATTTGCCTTGGACCCGGCCGTCGCCCTCCTGGGCAACGAGCGCGAGGGGCTGGCGATCGATTTCACGCGCGACCGGGCCTATAACCGCGACCGCGTGACGGCCGCCAATAATTACCTCGGCGGCGCAGCAAGCAAGTTTTCGGTCTCGCGTGCTTCGGACGGCAGCCGCTACGACGCTGCGCGGGTGCTGCGCACGGATGGTCCGAATGTCCTGCGGCTGACACATGACCCAATCACCGGCAAGGCGCTGGGGGCGCTGCTGGAGGGTGCATCCACGAACCGGCTCACAATGAGCGACGACTATCGCTCCAACTGGTCTCCAGGTGGCGCCGGCGTCACCATAACGCCAGACGCAGCCATGGCGCCCGATGGGACGATGACAGCCCAACTGGTTGAGTTGCTTGGACCGGACGGCCGCGTGAGCCAACCTTACACGGGCGCCGCCTCGACGCTGCACACCGGAACGCTGTTCTTGCGGGCACTCCCTGGCGAAGCCGGAACGTGGCCCGCACGTCTAAACGGCGAGGGAAGTGGCGCCACCACGGATAACAAGCTTGTCGCTATCAATGACCAGGCATGGACAAGAGTTTCCCTCAACGCGGTCAGCGGTGCTGGCGGTATAATAAGGCTGTTCGTCGGCGACCGCCGCGACGGTGGCGCGCTGACGAAGGCCTATGTCTGGCGCGCACAGATCGAGGCCGCATCCTTCGCATCGTCGCCGATCAAGACGGTAGCCGCTGCGGCCCAGCGCCTCGCTGACAATTTATCCTTTGCCCGTTCCGGCACGCCCGAGGGCACGGTGGTCATTGAGGCCCGAACAGCGCCCGGAAAAGTCGCCTCTGGATCGCAGGGTCTATTCTATTGGGAGGATGGGACCGTCAATAATCGCATCATCCTCGCTCGCCTGCCAGCCGGGGCGATGTTTATGCAGATGAACGTCGACGGGTCGGCACCCAAGGTAACGGTGCTGGACACGGCCAATCTGCCGGACAACACCGACTTCAAGGCGGCAATGAGCTGGGAACTCGGTCGGTTTTCGCTGTCGGTGAATGGGGCGCCCGCGCGCGTCAGCACGTCTTATGCGGGGCCGCTGCCACTCATCAACTCCATCAGGATCGGCACTTCTGGACTGTGGGGCGGCACCGTCGCCCGCGTGCGACTTACCCCTCGTGCTACCGATCCTTCCGAACTGCCGGGGTTGCTATCGTGATCGACCATCTTATCCGCTGCGCCACCCAAGACGACGCCGATATCCTCCAAGAGCAATACGGCGCGTCGCGGGCCTACCAGCCCCGCGTCATCCTTGTGGATGCCGTGTGGGACATGGCCGATCCCGAAAACCCGGCGCTTGTCTCGGCCGAGGTCACTGCGTCTGGCTACCATGTCTGGATCGCGCTCGATGCGGTCGACGGGGACCTGCGCGATCTGCCCGACAATGCCTGCCGGCTCATCGGCGATCGCTCGCTGTGCGGTCCGGGCGCAACGTGGCAGGACGTTTTGCTGTTCCACGCGGCCGATATCTCGCCCGAGGTGCTGTCCAGTGCTCGGGTCGATCCGGTGCCGGCAGGCACGGACTATCCGTGGCGGGTGGTGCCGGCGTGATGGATACCGGCAGCGTTAGGATCCAGACAGTGCAGAGATGATCTTATCCCAGTTGTTCAGGATCGTGGTTGCCGCGACCGCAACGCCGAGTAGTGTAGCGAGTTTGGCCATCGTGGGAAGGCTGTCAACGCGGCCTTTCAGTTCGCCAAACGCCTGCGCGCTCGGAGCGGTTTCGAGCTTGCCTTTCATGTAGGAAACATCAGCGCGCAGATTACCAACCTCGTTGATGATGGTATCCAGTTTGGAATCCACCTTCTCAAACTTGCCTTCAAGCGCCTTTACGCGAGTTTCCATGCCATCATATGTGCCCCCTCCGTCGCCGCCTGACAAGGGTGCGCCACGTTCTGGTCCCATCCATTCACGCGGAAACGGGGTCGGCTCTACCATCGGGATTCTTCTCTAACCAAAGACGAACGGCGCCCATCGCAAACAGATCGAGGTGTCCGCAGTTGTTACAGGCGACCGCGACTAGCGGCATGTAGCTCGTATAATGACCGCCGGCTGGTATGGGGACGTGAACGAGTGCGGGCTCTGCCCGCTGCGCCTTCTTAGGCGGATCGTCAATATCTACGAAGAATTCCTGCCCGTCGCAGATTGGGCATCTTTTGCCTTCGAAGTGATGCTGAAAGAAGCGTTTCACTTCTTCCATGTTCAACGGTTCAAACGCCATTCCAAACCCCTAAGCCGCCGCCATCAAAGCACCGGGTCTACCAGGAGTCGAGTCACCACCGCGACCGACAGAAAAGCAATAGCCCGGCCGCTGCATGGGGCGTGCGACCGGGCCTGGGGATAGCCCGGCGGGTTGGGCAAACCGGGCGGGGCTGATCGTACCCCCCATCTGAATAGACAGCCACAAAGGATCTTCGACATGCGCCTCGTCGCCGAATGGTGGCGGGTGCTCCGCTATGCGTGGAGCATCCGCCTGCTGGTCATCGCTGGCCTGCTGTCGGGCGCCGAGATCGCCCTGCCGCTCATCCAGGACCTGTTGCCGATCCCGCGCGGCGTGTTCGCGGGGCTGTCCTTCGTCGCGACGGCCGGCGCCTTCGTCGCGCGGCTGGTCGCTCAGCAATCCGTATCCGGAGATCAAAAATGAGCCGAATGAAAAAGGGGGCGGCGGTCGCTGCCATGGCTGCGGCGCTCGTCGGAGGTTTCGAGGGGTTGCGTCAATCCGCGTATCCCGACCCAGCTACCAAGGGACCGCCGTGGACGATTTGCTACGGCCACACCGAAGGCGTGAAGCCGGGCGACCGGCACACCGTGGCCGAGTGCAAAGACTTGCTGGTGCAGGACCTGCAGAAGTATGCCACCGGCATCGAACGCTGTGTGAGAGCGCCTCTGCCTGACGGCAGGTACGTCGCGCTCGTATCCTTCGCCTACAACGTCGGTGTCGGCGCGGCCTGTCGATCGAGCGTCGTGCGGCTCATCAACGCCGGCCAGCCTCGCGCGGGCTGCGATGCGCTTCTGCAATGGAATCGTGCTGCCGGGATCGTTTTTCCCGGCCTGACAAGGCGCAGGCAGGCCGAGCGTAAGCTTTGCCTGGAGGGTGCGTGATGGGCGAGGTGAAGACGCACGACGTTGCCGTCGCGCTGGCTGAAAGCATCATCGACGCGCCGGCCGGGAGTATCAAGTTCTACGACGGACCGGACTACCACCCTGCGGGCTTCCATTATCAGTGTCCGTGCGGTTGCGGAACTGTAGGCGGCGTGCGGGTTGCCGGCGATCATGCCTGGACGTGGAACGGCAGCCGAGATAAGCCGACGGTGCGCCCGTCCGTGCTGTTGTCAACGAAGGACGGCCCCCATTGGCACGGCTGGCTCACCGACGGGGTGTGGCGGTCATGCTGACGCAACTGCGCATCTACATCGCCGGCGGCCTGCTCATTGCCTTCCTCGCCGTTGGCGCGGCCGCTCTCTGGTACCGAGGACAGGCAATCTCGGCCGAGGCGGAAACCCGCCAGGCGAGAGCCGATCTCTCAACCGCCGTCGCCGCCAACAAGGTGCAGGAGGAGACGATCGGTCGCCTGCGCGCCGACGCTGCGCGCAACGACAGGATCCTCGCCAAGATGGCCGACGACATCGCCGGCATCAATTCCGCCACGGCCGAAACCAACCTCCAGATCGGGGAATTGAAAGATGCGAACGAGGACGTACGTGCCTATCTTGCTGGCCGCGTGCCTGCCGATCTTGACCGGCTGCTTAACCGATAAGCCGGCCATGGTGACCGTGCCGCAGGTTGTGCGCGAGCAGGTGCCGGCGGCGCTGACGCGGCCGTGCCCGCCGAAGCAGCGCGGGCCGCTGAAGTCGACAAGCGATATCGTCAACCGGCTCACCTACACAGAGGGCGCGCTGGCGACCTGCACCGCCCAGGTCGATGGGGTGCGCGCGTGGAACGAGGGGCAGAAATGACGCGAGAATCGATGGCGGAGCGTCAGGTGCGTCTTGAGGAGCAGCTGAAGGCGGTTGTCCTGTCGCTCGCCACACTGACCCAGCAGGGTCATGAGGCGGCGGAAAGTCGGAAGCGGGGCTATGAGGCTGCGGAGGCAACGCGGATAGAAATCCTCGGGATCAAGCATCGGCTCGACGGGCTGGAGAAATCTGTCGAGGGGATCAGGCCGACGACGGCGGAACTGGAGCGAGTGCGGGACCGCGTGATGTTTGCCGGCAGGCTGGGGCAGGCGGTTTGGGGCGTCGGCAAGGCCGTCCTATATGCCGCCGCCGGGGCCGCCGGCTACTGGTATTCGATGACCGGCCGGCCGCCGCCGTAACCAGAACTTAATCCTCTCCCACGCATTGATGCGATGCCTCCTGCTTTGGCAGAGGTGTCTCAGGTATCAGGCCCGCTTCGGTTCGCCGGGGCGGGTTTCCCATTTCTACATCAGCCGCGTCGGCTGGTCTGTGCATGTGGGTCCTGCCGGCTCATCATCGTTATCTTCCTTGAGGAGTTCACCGAAAACGGCAATGGCCTCGCGAAATAATCGATGAAGCTCATCAGGAGTGATGCTGTCAAAATGCTGGTCGGCATCCATGAGGTCCACAAGCAGATCGACGCCGCGTTGATGCAGTACCATTCGAGCCTCCTCTACTCCCCATCGCTTTAGCGAAGCATCATTGTCGCTACCAGGCAAGCGGCGCATTGCTCTTTGATAGGTCCTGACGGTCGACACGGCGCCGCTACCTGATGATTACGGGAACGGATCAGGCCGCCGACGTCTTGTTTCATGAAAGGCTGTGCAAGCATTTCCAGCACCAAAAAGCGCATGGCCGCTAGCTAATCTGCTCAAGCGGGCTACATTCTAGCCCGAATGAGGAAATGGGATGCCGTTCAAAGGAATTGCCGAAGGCGAAAAGCTGGCTGTGCTATTCATGGCCCTCCAAAGTCATTGCGGAGAATTCAGCATTAGACGGAACAGCGCCGCTTACCACAAAGCAGGATCACTCACTCTCAAGCTTTTCCGCGAAGGCGCGACTACTCCCGAAGCGTTGGCGACGGCTCTTCGGGACGCGACACTCTCCGCAAGCAACACCTTAGAGATCGGACAACGTGTCGTCACAAAAGATACGGCCGAAGGTGGCACAGTCGTGGAAGCCAACAAGCACCAAATCAAAGTCAAATGGGATCGCGGGCGCACCAGCTATTACCGTCGCGGCCGGGACGGGAACATCCGTCACGCGCCTGATTGACACCTCGCCCCACGCCACCGTACCGGCTTTTCCCTGACCTGCCCGCTGGGCCTGCTCGGGTTTCTGCTGTTTGAGATCGGCCTTGTGCTGAACACAATCGATCGCTATGGTCCTGCAATCGACTTTGCTTGTTAGCTTGTTTTGCGCTTCGGCGCTCACCGACCTTCCTCTCAATTTCGAAGACTACGGCGTTTGGCATTCGGCCAAGCGGCGAATTTCTATGCCGATTGAAAGGAATCGTCATGATCACAGGCACCGTAAAATTCTTCAACTCGACCAAGGGCTTTGGTTTCATCACGCCGGAAGACGGCAGCACGGATGTGTTCGTTCACATCTCCGCTATCGAACGCGCCGGCATGCGCACCGTTGTTGAGGGTCAGAAGCTCTCGTTCGATGTGGTGAAGGACAATCGCAACGGTAAGAGCGCAGCTGAAAACCTTCAGGCCGCGTAACGTCCCGCTTCTGGTCTTTGACCACGGATGTACTGGCACTGACCATGAAGGCGAATAGGGGAAGGTCGGGGAAACCCGGCCTTTTCCGTTTTTTGGAAGGACGATCGATGAGAAAGATTCCGGACGGGGTTTTCAAGCCCAAACTTAGTACCGGGGAGAGAAAGAGCGACGTCACCACCACGGTGGCGATGCAGATAACCGAAAGTGAGAGGGCGGCCAGAGAATCTAAAACAGCACGCTTGCGGTTAGAGCGACTGGCATATGAAGAAGCCAACCCACCGACCGGAGCGACCGGCACGCAAAAGGCTGGGGCGACTCGTAAGAAGCGTCTCAAACTGATGTAGTTCCGGCTCACTCCATCTCCGGCACGTCACCGCTGACGAACAGCGTGACGGGCGGCCCGTACTCACCGACATCCGGGTGAGCTTCTCGGCTCCAGGCGATCACTCCGACATGCTTGTCAGCCAGTGCTCGGGCAGTCCTGATAGCTCGATCTTCACTTTGCTGCTCGGCCGGTCCGAATGCGGGGAACAATTCCCCATCCTCGCCACGGTCGAAAGCCACGACGACGATCAGCTTCGGATGCTTCTGTTGGGGCAGGACGTCGTTGGACATCGTGGCGATCCGCGAATTCAAGATAGTGGCGTAGGCGGCACTTGGATACCTCGTAGCTCCCCAAGAAGAGCTTGCACGCATTCCCAGGACATAGCTTCATTCGACCATACCCGTGAGATCTCGTCGTTCTGCAGTCGCGCCTCTGTATGGTTTCGGCCGGAAAAGGCGACCAGAAATTGGCGCCCCACGATCTCCCACTCGCCGGCGTCATTACGCTCCTCGAAATACATTTCGATGCAGTAATCGGGAGCCGCCGGACTGCTGTCTAGGCTCAGGACTCGTTGATCAGAGCCAGAAGATTACGGCTGCTGCGATACAGATGGCGGACATGAAGGTGTGGGCGCAGCGGTCATAGCGGGTGTGGATGCGGCGCCAGTCCTTGAGCCTGCCGAACATGTTCTCGATCTTGTGGCGACGGCGGTAGAGGACGGTGTCGTGCGGGATCGGCACGTTGCGGTTGGCTCTGGACGGGATGCAGGCGGCGATGCCGCGATCGGCCAGGGCAGTGCGGAACCAGTCGGCGTCGTAGCCTTTGTCAGCGAGCAGAGCTGCGGCTTTCGGGAACGCATCGATCATCAGCGCCGCGCCTTTGTAGTCGCTCATCTGCCCTTCGCTGAGCAGCATGATGAGCGGTCGACCAAGACCATCGCACACAGCATGCAGCTTGGAGTTCAGGCCGCCCCTGGTTCGCCCGATGCGTCGGGGAACAGCCCCTTTTTAAGCAGGCTTGCGGCCGTTCGATGCGCCTTCAAATGGGTGGCGTCGATCATCAGTTGATCGGGCTTGCCGCCTTTTGCCGCCAATTCGGCAAATATCCGGTTGAAGACGCCGAGCCGGCTCCAGCGGATGAAGCGGTTGTAGATCGTCTTGTGGGGACCGTATTCCCGGGGCGCGTCACGCCACCGCAGCCCGTTCCTGATCACGAAGATGATGCCACTGACGATCCGACGATCATCGACCCTCGGCACACCGTGAGACCGTGGAAAATGTCGCTCGATCCGTCGCATCTGCGCATCCGACAGCCAGATCAAATCACTCATTGCACCGCCTCCTCGCGCCACAATGAATCAACTGATCGTCACATCCGCAACCATTTTAATAGGTCCTGAACCTAGCGCGAGCCTCACCCCCATCTCGCCGCGGCCACCGCGCATGTTGGCGAACACGGACCGCACATACTCTTTCGGGCCCTTCATGCCGGAGATAGCTGTTCGAAGCGTCGCGTCAACCGGGAGTCGTGCCTTCATGGCTTCGGTTGGCCCAGCCGTTCGAAAATGGCCAGTTGCTTCTCGCTGTTCCGTCGGATCACGATCAGGTGCTCAACGATCGCCCCGAAGCAGTAGAGCATGGCGCCGGGCAGTGCGATCGAGGCCCCGATAAGGATGCCCATGAGCCCGCCATTGCCGAGCCCGCTATGGTCCCCCGTCGCGAGACCCGCGACGAGGATGCCGATGGCCGCAATGACCACGCCGAACATCTGAATAAATTTGTGCATGACGCCTCTCCCCGCCGCACCATCGCGCCAGTAGGGTGGGGCGTCAAGACGAGCAAAAATCCCCCGAGGGGAGTTCTTGCATTCTTAACCAATTCAGATGATGGTGTCCGTGGGCTTCAGAACCCGGACCGAGATATCTCCGAAACGACCCTTGGCGGGGTCACTCTTCCTTTGGCGAGGAAGATCGGATGAACGAGGGTGGCTTTGCCTTCCTCGACGCACGTGCTTGGCGGCACGGATGCGACCCGACCAATATGGCCGGGGGGCGCCGTTCTGTCCAGAGGGGAAACCCTTAAAAGCGTCGCGCACGTCTCTCGGCGTGTTCTGAACCCCCGGCTACTGGTCCGCCACCAGTGCAGGCAGATACGACACTATGTCGCTTTTGCCGCCGGCCTTCAGAAGCCGGTTCGAACCGAGAGAACTGACATGCCAAGCTATATCCCCGACATTTGTTTCGGATCTATCCGGAACGCAGATGGGCATTGGACCGGAGAGACCGGCCTTGTTTCCTTCCCTGCACACATGCGGCCGCGCAAGCCGGAGCCGCTACCCGACGTCGACCTCAAGACACTGTTCAACGAATCACCTGCTATCCCTCGCTTAGTCGAGGCCGACGGCGTGTTCTTCCTGTCCCTGTCGCCGAATGACCGGGCTGGCATCGCCTACACCGTCGAACGCCTGATCAATATGCTCGACGCGATGGAGCCCGATCCCGACCTGGAACCATACCTTGCAGGACTGCACCAAGGCAGTCACACCGACGATCGCGAGGGTGACGATGGGTACGGAGGCGATGCCGACAATGAACCTTCTCTTGGCTGGACTTCGACGGGCCACCTCGGGAAGGAACAGCCGGCTATGTTCGGACCTGACCTTGAAGCTGACGATTCGGATGACGAACCGATCCTCGGTGCGCGCGAGCGGCATCCTTCGTCTTGGGAAAACCAATGGGGGCGCTCCGGCGTGCTGCATCACCAGCCCGGCGACGGCTCGCAGGAGCATTGGTCCGCAGGGGCGACGTCGGCCGCCTTCGACGATTGCGAGGACGTTTCCGAGGACGAGGGCGCGCAAGACGACCGCGAGCATTCCCTTGGATGGCAGGACGAGGGCGCGCAAGACATTCTCCGCGGCCATTTTGGCGACGGCGACCTGGAGGCCGACCTCGCTGCGACCGAAGAAATCGATCAGGTGCGACGGCTGGAAGTTTCCAAGGGCTGGCAGGTCCAGGACAGCGAACCTGACCTCGGCTGGGCGGAAAGCGCTGGCAAAGGCATCGTAGGCCCGCAGAACTGCCTTGATGATCGGGAGAACGACGACGAGCGGGAAGACACTGCAGAACACGGCATAGCCGACGACGACGCCCTGCACTCGGAAGAATTCATGTTCGGTGGATGGACCGGGAATGGATCGGGCGGGGCCGTCGCAAGGAACATACTACGCAAAATCAGCGGCAAGCCGCCTCTTGTTGAGAAGGCGACAAAGCTGCCCGACGAAACGATAGTTCGCCGTATCGCACCGCGCGACGACGACGTGATGATGATTCCCGAACTCGATCTGCGGGCACATTTCTTCGCGGCTCATGGTGTGCGGCCATGTTGAGCGGTATCCGAACCATATCCGTGGCTGATCGGCAGTTGATCGACGCCGCTATCGCCGCTGGGAAGGTGCGCAAGATACCGCGTGGCGTTTCTGGCATCGATCCTATTACCGGGCGTGGCTGGAAGGAAATCGGCAAGGCTATGCTCGCCAACGACAGCCGCGCAAAGCGTCTCAATCGGGCCGAGAAGCCGCAACCGGTCAAGGTTAAACGCGCGGCCACTGTCGAGGGCTTCAAGGCCCAGCTGCGGCAGATGAGGCGCGATGGCATGACCTATGACCAGATCGCGGCAAGCTTCGGCATGGTGAAGTCTGCTGTCTGGCGGTATTGCCAGCAGCCGGCCGGAGCGATGTCATGCTGAGCGCCGGCATTCAAACCATAGCCGCAAGGCAAGAGCCGAGCGTCGAACTAGCTGCCCAGCTTCTGGCCGTTCTTATGCAAAAGCTGCTTGGCGGCGAATGGCGGGTAAATATCGATTACGAGGCAGAGTTCGTGATCGTGACGCGGCGGCGCCGATGACATATTTCGACGTGTTGTTTTGGTTATCGATAGCGATGGGCATCTGTGCCCGTGCGCTGATCGGGTGAAGTCCCGGCCCGGCTGCGGAAACGTGGCCGGGCTTCGTCGTGCCGCTTTATCACAGCCAATAAGCAGTTATCCAAAGGCGGATAATAAGGCGGACTAACGCGCGGCGTTTTTTGCCAACATATTGAAAATACAACATAAAATCGAATGGAATGGTGCGGGTGGTCGGAATCGAACCGACACTCCTTTCGGAACCGGATTTTGAGTCCGGCGCGTCTACCAGTTCCACCACACCCGCACAGGCGCTGCCGGATTGGTCCGGCTGGGCGCGAACTACACGCCCCGACCCCCGCTCGTCAACCGCTTTGCGTGCGCGTTTCCTTCTGGCCATGCCCGGCCCACCCCGCGACGGTAACGAACGCCCCGGCGGCGGATGATTTCGTGAGCGCGTGGCCATTGTATGCCGGTGGGAATTTTCCTATTGCTGCGGCGCATCCCGAGGACAAAGCATGCTGCGTGGACTGTATGACTGGACCTTGTCGCTCGCGGCAAGGAAATCCGCCGAATGGTGGCTCGCCATCATCGCCTTCGTCGAAAGCTCGGTCTTCCTCGTCCCGGCGGACGTGCTGTTCCTGCCGATGTCGCTGTCGCGTCCGGGCCGCGCCTACCGCTATGCGCTGGTGGCCACCATCGCCTCGGTGCTGGGCGGCATCGCCGGCTGGTTCATCGGTCACTACGCCTATGACGCGCTCGCCCGGCCGATCCTCGAATTCTACGGCAAGTTCGACGAGTTCGAGCACCTGCGGCTCTCCTCGGGCGACGGCATCATCCTCCTGATGCTGGTCACCTCCGGGCTGGCGCACCTGCCGCCGATCAAGGTGGTGACGATCCTTGCCGGCGTCGTCGGCTTCCCGCTCGGCTGGTTCATCGTCTCGGCCATCGTGGCGCGCGGCGCGCGTTTCCTGCTCCTGGCCTGGCTGCTGCGGCGCTATGGCGAGTCGATCCGCGACTTCATCGAAAAACGCCTGGGGCTGATTGCCGGCCTCGCTGCCGGCGTCCTAATTCTGCTCTACATCATCGTCAAATACATCGCCTGAGCAGAGCCGCCAGACCGGAGCACGAGCATGATCTCGACCATCGAAGCCACCGAAAGCACCCGCAGGCTGACCGCGCTTTTCCTCGCGGTCGCGATGGCGGCCGTGGTCGGCAGCGCGCTCGCCTTCCAGTATATCGGCGGCTACATCCCCTGCAAACTCTGCTACGAGCAGCGCATCCCCTACTATGTCGGCGTGCCGCTGATGCTGCTTGCCGCCCTCGCCTCGGCGCTGCGCGCGCCGGCGTGGATCACGCGCGGCCTGCTCGCCGTCGGCGGGCTGCTGATGTTCTACGGCATGTGCCTCGGCATCTACCACTCGGGCGTCGAATGGGCCTGGTGGCCGGGCCCGACCGACTGCACCAACGTCGCCGGCCCCGTCGATACCGGCGGCAACGGCGTGCTCGATGCGCTCGACAAGTTCGTTCCGCCTTCCTGCGACAAGGCGGCGCTGCGCATTCTCGGTCTGTCCATGGCCGGGTGGAACGTCATCGCCAGCCTGGTCCTAGCCATCGTCGCTTTCCGCGGGGCCTTCGCCCGCCGCTGACAGCCAACGCTGACTGGTTGGCAGCGATCAGGGTTCGAGTTCGACGTCCCAGTAAAGATAGTCCATCCAGCTTTCGTGCAGATGGTTGGGCGGGAACAGACGGCCGTTGTTGTGCAGGTCCTGCACGCTGGGCTGGTAAGGCTTCTGGCGCGGCCACATCTTCGCCTGCGCCGGCATCAGGCCGCCTTTCCTGAAATTGCAGGGCGAACAGGCTGCTACCACGTTGTCCCACGTCGTTGCCCCGCCGCAACGACGTGGGACCACATGGTCGAAGGTGAGGTCCTCCAGCGATCCGCAATACTGGCACTGGAAGCGATCGCGCAGGAATACGTTGAAGCGCGTGAACGCCGGATGGCGCATCGGCTTGACATAGGCCTTGAGGCTGACGACGCTCGGCAATCTCATCGAGAAAGTGGGCGAGGAAACGGCCTGCTCGTACTCGGCGACGATGTTCACGCGGTCGAGGAATACAGCCTTGATGGCATCCTGCCACGACCACAGCGACAGGGGGTAATAGCTGAGCGGGCGATAGTCCGCATTCAGCACCAAGGCAGGAAGCCCATCCGCAGATACGGCGACCGTCACGCTCTCGACCTCCTAGACTCAAGGACCGGTACGATGGCGATACTGTAAGCCCGACATGACAGGGATGTGAAGCAGATTATCGGGCCGGCACACCGCCGGGAACGCGCGATTTTCGCACATTTTCGTGGCCTCAAGCAGGCGGCACCGCCTCACGGCCCTTCAATTCGCGATAGTAGGCCCAGAACAGTCGGGCAGCGACGCCCCGCCACGGCGACCATGATTCGGCGATCGCCGCGAGCGCCTTTTCCGCCGGACGCGGTTCGATGCCGAGCGCATGGCCGACCGCCGTCTGCAACGCCACGTCGCGGGCAGGGAAAATGTCCGGATGGCCGGCGGCGAACAGCAGGTAGACCTCGGCCGTCCACGGGC